>Ga0213861_10000531_pt1 | contig 33529 bp, 27 predicted proteins | sample PICome_4_FD_160110 | JGI IMG/M metagenome (GOLD analysis project Ga0213861, IMG submission 160110) | Coastal seawater microbial communities near Pivers Island, North Carolina, United States - PICO131 | ecosystem: Environmental > Aquatic > Marine > Coastal | place: USA: North Carolina... | reverse complement strand
GCCGCTAAATCGTGACCTTTCTTTTTGCCTTTCTTGTCTAATAATGTATCTACTTGAACTCTATCAGCAAGGTCATCAAATGTCATTGCTATCTTATTAATCTTAAGTTGTGCCGCTTCTTCTGGCGTACGTGGTTCTGCGAACTGTTTCTTAATTTTATCATAATCATAAGATTGATTGCTTGGTGCGCCGAAAGTAATTGTGTTAATTCTTTCGCCAGTCTTCTTAACTGTTGCTGTCATTATCTCTTTAATTCTGGCAGTCTGTCCATCTCTGCGATTTTCAAATTCTTCTTCATTTACTTTATGTAGTAATGGGAAAATATCTTTTAAGTTTTCTTCAAATGTAGATTTTGTGAATTTCTGTACATATGCATCGACCATTTCTTCTGAGATTTCTGCTTGTGTTTTTCTTCCGTTAAGAGCCATGTCTTCTACAAAATTAGCATAACCTTTTACGCCTTGTATTCTCTGTATCTTTTCTTTGATAGCCATTACACTGCGTTTAACATTCCAAACATCAGCACGGTTCGTTTCGTTTACTAGTTGTTGCTTGTTCACAACATTCATAAATTCTTTTAGCCTTGATAAGTTATCAGACAGTTCTATGATTGCTTCTCCTACCATATCGTGTGTTTCACCACCTGATGCAACGTGTCTTGCCATCGCTCTTGCGCCATTTAAGTGAATAAATGGGTATTTGAAACGCTCGCCTTCGCCAGTCTCAACGAAAATTGCTGAGATGTTGCGTGAACGAGAACCACGAGATTCTTCGTTTACTGGCGCACGGTGTTTTAAAATTAGTCGGACATTTTCTAATGTCTGTCTGCTTGTTTTTGAAGAGCCCGACAATGGGCCCATGCCTTCATTGACGTGGTCTGTCATGGTTTGCTCCTTATTTTGTTTAACTTTGTATGCATAGTTTTTAGGTTCGATATGTTTTCCGAATGAGCGAATATCAAAATCTAACATGTTAGTATGTGCCAAAGATTTCAATTGTTTCATCATATTATTGACACTTTCATTATCAATATCGACATCTTCTCCAATATGAAATTTTAATTCGTTTGTAGTATCATCAATATGAACCATCATATTTGGTGATTTAACATAAAAAAATCTTGCATCTTCTGGAATTGCTACACTTTTGCCACTAGTAGCATCGAACATCTTCATTTGAAGTCCTGTTCCCTGCATTAATTTCATTACTTTTGTTGCGATATTATCTAAATTTATAGCCATAATTTTTGTTCTCGTCCTATTTGGTAGTATTTATCAAAATATCACAGGAAGAGGGTCGTTATATTCCACATCACTATCTAATGTCTCTCCAAGTAGTTCTTCATATCCTTCTTCAAATCTACTTATAACTTGTATTTGTCTTACACATAATAGTGTTGCTGAAACCAAATCGTCTGTTTCTCCTGTTTTCCCTTCATAACTTTTACCTTTTGCTATGAAAGTTTTCAGTTCTCTTATAAAATTTTTACTTAATGGAGTCATCTTATCACTTTCAATCCAAGATTTCATCTTCATACAGGCTGTGATTTTTGTCTTATAAGTAGTAGTGAATCCTTTTCTGGATGCTCTTTGTCTTCCTTTCTTCTTCGGTTCATGTAAGAATGTTCCGGGGAATTTATCTTCATCCATTTCTTCAATAACTATAAGAGCGGCTTCTCCTAATGAATTGTTTTCTACTGACCAATATATGTCAGGTGATGAATTGCCTAGTTCTTTCATTTCATCTTTAATGATAGTAAGAACTGTATGCATTGTTTGTACTTGTCCTCTAATATCTGTTCTATTATTCTGCCACTCTGCAACCTGTGTAAGTTCTGGTAATGCCCATACTTGAATAGCGGCATTATCACCGCCTGTTCCCATAGCCGGGTCTAATCCTATAACATATGTAGACTCTTTATTGATATCTTCATACCACCTAACTTGTCCTGTTCTTAGTATCGGTTCTTTTCCTTTAATTCCTGACAACTTCAGACTGTTTACTAGAGTTTCATCGTAAGCAATAAACTGACATTCGTGTTCTCTTAGAAAACGTTCTTTACCAACACGTGCTTCTTCTTCAACTGACCATTGCTTATCTCTATCTGGATGTTGATGCCATAATGCTTTATATGGTTTAAAGCCATTTATGCCTACATCTGTTTCATTTCCATAATCATCTAATTGTTTATTAGCACCTGCCCAAATGATTGCAAATTGGTCATCATCTAAGTTTGGGGTTGATGTGATAATTGCTTTACCACCTGTTGCTAGTGTCGGAGATATAGAAGTCCAAAACTCTTTTGCAATAGTTGGTCGCACAAACGCAAACTCATCTGCGTATAGTAATGAGATTGAAAGACCACGACCAGTGTTTTCAGTTGTTGCTTGAGCAATAATACGTGAGCCATTGTCGAATTCGATACTACCTTTGTTGTAATTTGTTACACCAGCACGAATAAAATCTGGACACATCTCATATGCATATCTAATTCTGTGCATAATCTCTTGGGCACCAGAATATTTGTGTGCCGCAATCAGAACTGTTTGGTCTGGATTGAACATTGCATACCATAGTAGATAACCAGCCGCTGTAGTTGATTTACCCATCTGTCTGCCCAACATAGATATAGAAAATCTATAATTATGATAAGAATCTGCTAAATCTTGTTGATATTCATATGCCGCATATAGTATTTGACCTTTTGTGGGATGCTGAATCCAGAAATACTGATTCAAAAAATAGAAAGGGTCAGTCATACACTTGCTAAATTCTAACAACTGTGTATTACTAAATTGTGTTTTTTGATATGGTTTTTTAGTTAAATCTGCCATTAAATACTCACTTAATTATAATAGTATTTATCATATGTATATTATGTATCTGTCAGATATGATAAATACTATTGATGATTGGAGATTCCCACTTCAACATCATTCATATGGGAGAAATAAAAATGGCAAGATACAGAGGTTTAAGAGCAATCGCTGGAATGGCAAAGATTAAGGTTAGACGTACTATCGATTTAAGAGAAATGGATGACTTTGGTGTTATAACAGACAGCGGTGACGATTTACCAACTAGAGGCGCAGGACATAGTTCTGCAACAGGTGGTTCAACTGGAAGAACTCGTGGTTATACTTCACTAGGTGAAATTACTGGTGTTAGAGTTGACACACAAGACTTTGGTTCAATTACCGACACAGCATCAGACACTATTAGAAATAATGATGGGTCTTATGCATACTAATTGATAATCAACTCTGAAATATATTAGAAGACCCGGTTTAATCGCCGGGTTTTTTATTGGGCGACCAAAAAAAAGTCTCACTAAGGAGACTTTCTTTTTTGCAATGGAGGAATGCTATTTTTAACGACTTATTAGATACTTAAGTCTTTCTTGTGATTCATTAACTGCATCTTGCATTGATAATTCATCAGTTGATTCTTTTACTGAGTTACAACCACAATCACATTCTGGACCACAACCACAATCTGAACCGTGACCACAGCCACAATCTTCTTTTAATTCTGATTCAGTCATATTTGCTAAGTTTCTTTTTGCTTGGTCAATTACTTTTTGAGTAAACTCTGCACCCAAAGTATTACCAGATTTATTCATTTTTGCTAATTGGTTCTCTAACCTTGCTAATCGTTCTTCTTCTTCTGGTTTGCTTCGACCTATTTCGTTTAATTCTTCTTCACTCATTTCTTCTACTGATTCTGCCCATCTGTTAGAAGTATTATTGTGATGTCCACTAGGTGGTGCAATTCCATCATCATTATAATTGCGTTTTCTATTTACTGCTTTTTTAATTAACTTTTCATCAGATGCGGCGTTTGTTGCATCTGCATTAGCCTTGTCTGTAGATGATACAGGCTTGCTTGTTACTGATGGTTTACGAGATACAGAGACAGTTGTGCCATCTTCTTCTACTTTTTCTTTTTTATCTTTAGCCGCTTTTTTCATTGACTCTTCTTTGTCGCCATCTTTATCTAAGTCTAAAAAGTCTGGCTTTGATTCTTCAATTGACTCATCTGTTTCTTCTTTGTCAGATTTTTTGCCATTTTTCTTATCCTGATATGCTTGTAATCCAGGAGGAAGTTTGCCTTCTTCTACTTCTTCGATTTCGTTGAATTCTTCCATCATTGCTTCATAGATTTCATTTTCGTCTAAAGAGTACTCTAATGGGTTATCACCAAGAGTTGGTTGAATTGATTTCTTTTGTTTTGAAATGCTTTCTGGAGACTTTTTAGAAAAATCATCTAAGTCTAGTTCGTCATTTGCTTCAGTAGGCTCATAGACTTCTGCTTCTACTTCTTCAGTTACTTCTTCTTCAGCAACTGGTTGTGCATTTGTGAGACCTGCTAGTTTCATCAATCTGATGATATCTTCTGGATTCTCTGTAACAGTTTCTTCTGATGTTGTTAATGTATATTTCTTAGTCATTTTCGTCTCCTGAAATTACAGATGGAGTAGATTTTTCTTCTTTATCCATTTGCTCTGGTGCAGGGTCAGATTTTGGCGTTACGCTCATTTCATTCTCTACAACCTCATGTTCTTTTTTCTCTAAATCATTTAAAAATTTATCTACAAAAGTTTTACCGTAAGTTTTACCGTCATCTGATGTTTCATCATAATCTGATACTAATAGTGCCTCTTTGTCTTCGTCAACAACTTCTTCTTCTGGTTCCCATCCTTCTGGATGAACAGCAACGTGTGTAAGGTGCATACTAAGTAAATCACTTAGTTGTTGTCTTAGAATATCTGCTGATAATGGATATCCTGTTGCGATATCGACTTTTGAAACTTTTGAGTTTTCTACATCTTTGAAAAACATTGGATTCTTAGTGATTGGTGTAGTTGATGTTTTTGACATCGACTTAAGGTCATATTTTGACAAGAATGCCTCAATACGGTTTGCACCTGCTTCATCTAAGTCGCAACAGAACCTTAGTGTGAACTTGTGTTCTTTAGTGGACTCTGTTAAATATTGTTTAAATGTTTTCATAACGCTTTCCAAATATGTTTTAAAGTATAATTGTTCTATTCTTATTTATCTTTTTCTATGTCTTTTTGGGCATTGTCTATGCGTTTCAACAGTTCATTTCTGTCAATTACAACTGCTCCGTCACTTTCTAGTTCAATTCCCTCTGGTTTAGCCTTTGCAACGTTGTGGTCTAACTTGGCTTTTTGTAATTGAAGGTTAATCATCTTTAATTTTCTATCAACTTTGCTATCTTTTGCTTCCATAGCCGTTTTTAGCATCTGATTCGCTGTTTCTAGCAATTTAGCACCAGCGTGAACTTCTACATTCATTCCTAATTGAACTAAGTCATTAAAAGCATCTAATGCCTTTTGATGAATATCGTCCATCTCTTTATCATGTTGATTAAGGTCTGATACTAGCGGTAACGCACTATCAATCTTTTCAGTAGTTGCTAATTCTGAATATAAAATTTCAGTAAGTTCTTTAGACTCTTCAATAGTTGGAGTTTCTTCTACTTTTTCAACAGTTTCTTCTTCTGCTGGTTGAATATTGAAGGTTTCTTCTAGTTTCTTTGTCATAATATACACTCTTAATTAATTATATTCGTATTTATCAAAAATAAAGTTGCCATTTTTTGTAGACATAGTAGCGATATGAATAATGGATAATGGCATCCTCACCTATAAGACATATGTAACAGCAAAGCCGAAACTTATATCGGTCCTAAGGTGTGTTGTTATTTTCTAGGTTTAGGTTTCTTAGTGTTAGAATAGATATCACCTTCATTAAGAACTCTAAACTTCATACCTCGTTTTTTTGCCCAATGTGTAGCGGCATCCCACTTAGCATAATTTATTGCTACTTGTGCCTGTTGTGCCCTACCTTTTGCGAATTTAGGATTGGATTGGTTCGCTGGTTTTATCTCAATTAGTTCTGCATTTTTCTTACCTTTGGAATCTCTGTATACCATAACGAAATCAGGAACATATGATGTTATTTTGCCAGTTAACGGATGTTTATATGAAATTCTGACTGGTTCACTTGCCCAGGCCATAACATTTGGGTTGTTGTCACAGAATTGCATAAAAGTCTGTTCCCAACTACTTCGAAAAACGGGTGTCCCTTTTCCTGAGTATTTTGAGGCGTTTAGTACTGTATATTGACCTTTGTGAAATTTCGCCATTATTTAATAATTGACCTTGCGACATATGTTGTTGGAGTTAGAGGAGTCATCTTGCCCGTCTTATATCCAAATCGCAATGCATTATTCGTAACAAATGAGCCTAAGTCATTGAAAGAGAAGTCTTCTGAAAGTTCATCAACAAAGTCGTACGGACTTACACCGTAAATCTTTGCTATGTTAGTAAGTTCTACTGCATATGCCTCTGCTTTTGATTGAGAGAATCCTTTTTTTAATAGTTTTGCAGTTAATATATCAATTTTCATTATAATTTCCTTACTATTAGTTATTTAAGAATTTTCGTAAGATTGCTTTACTTACTCCAATTGACATATCTGTGTTATTCGTTTTAAACACTTCTGTATTTTTAGTTGGAATAGATTGATTTGCCTTTGTTGTTGTTTGATAGGCTCCGCTATTACTTGAAACCATGCCGTCAGTCAACACTTGTCCTAAAATCTTTCTACTCTCTGATTTGCCATCGTTACCTATCATTTTATTTATTACTGTGCCTTTGATGTTATTAGCATCAAATTTTCGATTGCCAAAGAATGACCCGACAAGTTCTCTTATCATTGCTGAGCCAATGTCTGTAGAATATCTTGGATATCCTTGTCCTCCCGGATTACTGTTTCCGATACCACCAAATGTTGGAATATCTGGATTCGTATATGTTGGAGTATATGGAGTATCAAATTGATTACCGCCTGCCTCTTGTCCTCTTTCAAATCTACTCTGTCTTGCGGCATTAATTGTTCCAATTTGACTCTTTAAAGCCATTGCTAATGCTTCATTGCCTTGCTCATTAGGATTTTGAATTTGAGCATTATACAATCTCATTAGTTCGTTTAGTTTTCTATTCGTGTCGTTATACTCTTGTTGTTCTATTCTTGCTGGGTCTGTAAGACTTTCAGCCTGAGTTCTGTCGTCATTGCCATATTGATTAACTCGTTGTTTGCCTAGAGAATCTTCATAATTTTCATTACCGGCTGTTCTACTAACTGACTTAAACCTAGAGTACTCGCCTCTTGGACCTTCTGCAAATTTATCAGGATAAAGATTGCCCGGTAGTCTCTTAAGTTGTGGACTTAATTCATCTAACATATAATCCATTCCTAATGTCATCCAAGCCGGGAATGTTATAGAGGAGTCTACGTTGCCTATTATTATGTTTTCTGGTTGAACTGTGAAATCTGTAGTTCTTATGTCTGTAACACTATAATCACTTGGAGAAAAAACAATATTTGTGACTAGTGGATTAATCAATTCTATTTTTTGAACTGTTCCTTTACCGCGGTTTTGTGTTTCATTTGCATGAGGAGACGAAGCATCAAGGTTACCAAAAAAGTGATATATTGTAATCTTTTCAAAATGTTGATGATAGTACGAATGTTTATTTTCAGGTAATTTTCTGCCGTGTTTGTGGGCACTTGTCAGTACCTCTTCTGCATTAGCACCAGTAACTTTAGCATCTTGGTTCTTAAAGAATTTACTGTATATATCTTCTGCGAAGTTAAACATTTGACCATCCACTGTATCATACATTGTAAGTGATACTTCAGGAAAATCAACACGAGTAGGAACGAAAACACGTTTACCGTATTGGTCAATTGGCATTGTTGAAGTATTAATTGCAATAGGAGATACTGCTTTTGCTAAGCCGGATAATTGAGTTAAATCCGATATTGTGTCATCTGATACTGCTTTAAATTCTATAAAATAAAGGTCAGAGAGTTTAGGTGCGTTTTCAGTAATAGGTGAGCCGTGTTCACCTGAGAATCCAAATCTATGTTTTGCATTAGCACTATCGGCTAGAACTCGTCTAGCCGTATTCTTAGCACTCTTTCTTTCAAACGACATGGAGGTTACTCCTGTTTATTAACCTGCTACAGTAGAATCAGATACGAAGTCCATAGGTGGCATAATGTCGTCATTCAGAACAGCATTATCATACTGTAAAGTCACAGTGATAGTTACTGGGTCTGAAACTGCGTAATCAGACTGTGAATAGTCAGCGTTTGTGATGAAACATCCTTCTAACTGCCATTGCTCAGTCGCATCACCAGAGTTACCATCTAAGATTTCAATCAATGTTGAAAACTTATAATTAGTACCCGCTGAAGGACCTTTTTGGTTTTTATGGTCTAACTGTGATTGTACTTGACGACCAACTAGTTTAGTTAGATTATTTGCGATATCATCACGCAATGTTATTGTAATTGGCTCCCAAGTGTGTTTACCCATAACATACATACGTGAGTTGTATGAATCTAATGGAATTGACTCGTGTGAGACCTTTGGACGGGATACATTCATAACCTGTCTTGTGAATTCTTGTGAACTTGTTCCAGTTCCACCAAAACCAGCAACTACTACACGGAATCTATAGTTTAGTTTTGGTTGTAATATACCAGTACCAACGGCATCTGCGCCTGAATCAGTAGGTACACCAAAATTGTTTAATGTTCTTGCCATTTTCTTTATCTCCTATAATAGTGTTCGATTATGGTTTTAACACTAGTATTTATCTATTTTATCAATAATTAAGTTGTAAGTTAATATGCACCTAAAAATCGTTTATTACAACCACATTTGCATCCTGCTTTACAGTCACAATCTATGATTTTGTGTCCACAAGAACACCATTCTTCTTTTTTAAGTTCTTCCATATCGCCAAACTCGTCTTCAAATTCATAATAGTTTTCGAGTTGAGACGGCTTGCTTTCAGGAAGATAGTCATTGTCATCCATCTGGTCTGCTAGTTCGTTGTCATATGTGCGTTTCGAACTACAGTGTGGACAAAACAGTTCTGTTGGCACCCATTCATCAGAAGCGGCAATAGACCAAAATCCAGTACAAGATTTACAAGTGAAGTGCCAGATTGTTTCCTTATATACTTGCATCTTCTAACTCCTCTAAATCTTTTTCTAAATCAGCAATCAACTTAGTGAACTTTTGTTTGTCAGCACAGTCTTTTAACATAGCACTGTGTATGTTCTTGTAATTAACAAGTAATAGTTCCATGGTTTTTTTACTTAAATGCATCTTCTATTTTTGTTTTAGTCCAAGGTCCTCTATTCATATACTTAGAAGAGATTTGAGTTTGTTTGCCAAATAGTTCTTTTGGAGCAAGTATTGTAACGATATATTTCTTATTCACATTATCAGTCCCTGTCACTTCAATCTCTATCTCATCATGTTTCTTACCAGCAAAGGTTACGCCGTGTCCTGTCATAAATCTATGAACTGCTTCATCCATCTTAGATAACTTGGCCGCAGGCATAATCACCTCTGGCATTTTCATACTAGATATGTCTTTACCTATACTATCTTTATATTCTTTAGCAAGTTGTTCTTGTTCTTCTGGACTATCTGTTCTATAAAATCTATTTGCAATAGCCATATCAGCAACAATCATATCTGCTGGTGCTTTTATTAATGTTGGTTTATAGTGAACAATCTTTTTGAAATCTTTATTTGTTAGACTGTAAAATGTGCTTTCCCATTTATCAGGATGTAAAGCATATACTCCATTTCTTTCTGGTACTATATCTGCTAATTCATCGTTATCTTTATGAAACTTTCCTAAACCAGATAAATGAACTAACATTCCATCTTCGACTGGTTTCTTTAGATAGTATTCTAATCTACCTCTTTGTGTGCCTAAGTCTGAATTTTCTTTTAACAATTCATCTTTAGTTGCCTTGAAGTTACTTTGCTTCCACTTCTGTTTGAGTTGTCCAAGTTTTGCACCCATCTCTGGTCCTGGTTTCATACCTTTGGCAATCAAGTCAGCACCTGTTACCGGAAAGTTTGGAACTTCTGCGTCTATGTTTACTTCTTTGCCTTGTAAAGTTGCTAATGATGTAATTAAAGTCTTATCAACTCCATCAGCAATCATATCTTCTACTTTCTTTTGGTCAAGTGTATTATTCTTATTCTTAACTAGAAAGTCTAACATAGTTGCTTGAACTTTGCTTAATTTCCAACGCTTTGCTATATCTATTGTGTTGCCCGTCTGTGCTAATGCAACGATAGAATTACCATTATCTTTTACTTTGTTCAAGTCATTAGTTGATAATCCTATAACTTTACTAACACCAGTCTTAGCCATATAATCTAATATATTCGCAACGTTGTTACCTGAAAGAACTTTGCCCATTTCTTGCCACACTCTTTCAGCACTTATCTTTTTCAAACCTTCTGCATTTGAACTGATTGCTTTCAGTGTGTCTTTATCCCAAGTAGGAGTTGATAGTCTACCTTGAAAACGAAAGTATCTTAATATTCTCAAATAGTCTTCTGTGATTCTTTCTTCTGGGTCACCGACAAACTTACTGACTTTATCTTGTAAGTCGTCCATGCCACCAAAGTAATCAAATACATTGCCTTCCATATCCATGCTCATAGCATTGTATGTCAAGTCTCTACGTTTAGCATCTTCTTCCCAACTCTTAACAAACTCAACTTCTGCGTGTCTGCCATCTGTTTCTTTGTCTGCTCTTAGTGTTGTGATTTCATATGGCTCGTTATCTAGTATCGCAGTGATAGTTCCATGTTCTAAACCAGAAGGTATATGTCTGATTCCTGATTTATCAAGTATCTTCATCATTTCTTCTGGCGTAGCATCAGTTGCCAAATCAATATCTTTTGGTGTTTTATCTAACGCTAAGTCACGCACAGCGCCGCCAACTATTCTTAATTCATAGTTGTTACTCTTAAAAACTTTATCTAGTTTTTTAATAGGCGAAGTTATCACAGACTTTACGTCTAGTAATTCTTCGTGTAGTATGACTTCATTAATTCTCATATCTGTATTTATCAGATACGTTAATGGCGCCCATAAAAAACCCCTCACTGATGGAGGGGTTTTAAACTAAACTCTCTAGTTTATATTATAATGTTTCGCCAGTATTTCTGATACGAAGTGGGATGTAAATGAACTCAACTGCTTTCGCTGGTTGAATTGCAACATCTACCCATAATTCATTTCTATCAATTCTTGCTGGTGTGTTATTTGAATTATCACATACTACTAAGAAGTCATATAAACCTCTTTGAGTAACAAGATTGCCACAGAAACGTTCTACTGCATCTCTCATATTATCTCTTGTAATCTTATCGTTTTGTTCGAATAAGAATGCACGAGATAATTGGTCTAAGTTGTGACGCATATAGTTTGTCAAACGAGCAACATTAACTCTATCTAAGGCACTAGCAGTTGCTTGTGTAGTCTTCTGACCATATACTGCCATTCCTGTTGATGGGAAGTCTGCGATTGGGTTAATACGCTGTCCATAAAGAACATCACGTTGACCTTCGCTAAGTTGTACTTTAACAAACTCATCTTCTGAGTTGATATAACCAACTTGTGTTGCGTTTGAAACTACACCACGAGTAAGACCCGCTGGAGCAAACCACGGATATGAAACTTGGTCTGAGAATGCAATTGTTCTAAGTGCAATCGCCGATGAAGGTATAACTACATCGTTACCAGATAAGTCACTTGATAAACCGTGTGGATAATACATTGCCGCGTATGTTTCTGCTGGAACATTTGCTGAAGCCCAGTTTTTCAATGAAGTTGAATCTGATTTCAATGACATAGGAGTATCGCCAATTACGAATGCGATTTCTTTTTTGTCTTTGTTTAATGTAATCATTTCATCCATCAATTCAAAGTATCCTGGAGCACCGATTAGATTGAAGTATACTGCTTCTGAGCGAATTCCATCGTTTGATGAAACTGCTGATTGCATTGCTTCGACAACCATATGACGTTGAGCAACTGGTCCGAACTTGCCTGAACCGTCAGTGTTTACACCTGAAGCCCATTCCCACTTACCGCTAGTATATTTCTTAACGTTGTAAGTAGAGTAGTCCATGTTAACCATCAATATGCCTTCTGGATGTAAATCTGGATTAGCCGCTGATGCGTGTGCTGTTCTTGCCACTGCTACTCCGTCTGCATCATAAGGTGCATCGTGTGAGTAATGACTGAATACCATTCCGTTTGTAGATGACTGGTCTGCGTTGTCTAGTTTGACCCACGCTGAACCTGACCAACGATAAATTGTTGCATATGGAACTGCATCACCGTCTACCCAAATGTCACCGGCTACTAGAGCAGTGCCATCTTTTTGAGTTGTTGGAGCGCCTGAAACTAATTGACATTCACTTGGTGCAAGACTATTTGTATCTTCTGACCATGCATACTTCTGCCATTCCATAGTACCACCGTTGTTAACATTTTTCATTATTTCAATGTTAAGCGATGAACTATACCATAATGTACCTTCTGCAAGTGTACCTGTGATTTGTGTTGACTTTGCTTGGTAAGATAATGCTTCCCAAACTGATGCTGATACTGTAGATGCTGTTAAACCAAACACAGCATGATGTGCCGCTGAAGAAATATTCAACTCTTTACCATCTGTCTTAGTAAAACGAATTTTATTTGTACCAATCTTTTCAACTTTAACGTTTGCTGTATTCAATGCCGCATTTGCCTGCATATCCGTAATAACTGCATCAATTGTGGCAGAACTAAATGTTCTTGTCTCACCTTCGATTATGATACTACCAGTAATTGCTGTAGTACTTGGAAGTACACCTGTAGTAATAACTGATGTAGTTGCACCCGAATGGCGTTTTAGATTAAAATGACCAAAGCCATTTGCCGCTGTGTTGTACATAGCATAAACATCACCTAAAGATGTTAATGTCGCTGATGCTAAATCGTCTGAAGCATATGCTGGAGCCTGAACTGCTGTAAATAAACCTGATGTTGAGTTGTAAACATTTAAGTCTACATCTAACCCGCCGCCTGCAGTCGCTAGACGAACATAAACATCGCCGGCTACTAATGCCGCGCCTGCTGAATTTAATGTTGGTGCAAACATTTTAAATTGGAAGTCACTAGAACCAGTGTCGCCTGCTAAAACCCACGCACTTGCAACTTTTTCATAATATGAAACATTTGCAGTAGATGTTACAACTGCAAAATCGCCTGCTTGGCCAAAGTTGTTCGAAGGAGCCGCAAAGCCACCTGAAATCGCTTCTACGTTTCCTGTTCCTGGTGCATCGTGTAAAACTGAAACTGTTTGGGCTGCCCAAGCAGTACCTGACCACTTAAACATTCCGAAATCTGATTTCGAAGTATTGTGCCAATATGTACCGTTAGTGATAACACCTGCTGGTGCTGTACTTGATGCTTCTAGTTCTGACAAATCAACGTCTGCACGAATAATGTATGCGTTGTTTGAAACTCCTAGATATTGGTATGCCGCTAATAGTCCGTATTCACTTGTTTCTGAACCTTGAACAACTGAACCGCCAACTTCATAAAATTTTGGTTCGCCGAATGTTTCGACCAACTCTCTCTGAGATGATACTAAGTAGGCAACTCCTGCGTTTGCTGGTTTAGTACCAGACGCGGTTGCACTTCCTGATGCATCTGCTTTGTTACTTGCTGTCGCAATAACTAATAATGGTAGGGTACCTTGCGTGGCTGCCGCATATTGCGACTCGTCACTAACTGTTACTGATACACCCGGTGATACTAATGTAGCCATAGTATTTTCTCCTTGGTTGATTTAATTACTAATAGTAAATATATTTCACTACTACTATTTAGTCAAAAACACGAAAAAACACTGTTTTAAGAGTTAACTACGTAGACAACCTATCCGAAACTTTACTATATAATTTCTCTATAGTATCATTGTTATAAAGTATAAAATTGAACTCGTCATTAGTTCCTATCCATCTCCATTCGCTTTGATGTACATCGGGATAGGTACTTCTCATTAAGTTTGAGCCAGTAGTGTTGTCGAGTATCGCAGTTCCCCACCACTCTGGTAGTTCGCCTCTTCTGACATTCCAAACTTCACCACCTAAATCTTTAATGATTTTTATCTCATTAGCAAATCGTACATCAGGTACAATGTAATTGGTTTGAGGGTTATTGATAATTTCTTGTTTTACTAGACTAACCCAGATGCCATCATAAAAGCCATTACGCATACAATCAGTGCCGAACTCTTGTAGTACAAGTCTAGGAGTAATCTCTCTGCCAGTTTCATTAGTCCAAAAATCATCAACAGTTTCACGCCATTCTCTGCTTTCTACTGTATCACCTTCTAACATAGCACGGTCCCAACCGAATACAGTTGCAACTCCATCTTTAAGTTTATCTGCAAAACTCAACTTAATGTAATTATGTTTTTCGACTAGGGTGTCGGCGACTGTGCCTTTACCTGAACTGATTAGTCCTGTAATACCGATTATCATTTGTTCTTTTCTCATTTTGTAATATTTTATTATATCACAAAAAATGACTGGTTGTCAACCGTTTTCTGAGGTTATATCTCTGGTTTTTAAATCTTTTAGAATGGCATCTTTCATATCATCAGTATAATCAAGCCAATCGAATATTTCGTTCATATGACGTTTACATCCGATACAGAAGTTTTTCTCGTTATACTTGCATATGCTTACACAAGGACTTTTAGTGTTGAGTGGATGAAAAGCCACTGTTAGCCAATCATAACACCTAGTGGTGCTGAACCATCAATGTACAGTTTCAATTCTGTTTCTAATTTCTCTATATCTGCCGCGGCATCTGCTTTTAAGACATCACCGTTTAATGAAACTCCTCCTTGTGCGCCAGGAAGTGTAGCGAATTTAGAACGGGCTTCACCAATCATTTTCTTACAATATGCTAATGAGTAATCTCTCATCCAAGATTTTAAGTAAGGGTCTACTAGTAATTGGTCATCCGGTCTTTCTAAGTAAACGTGAAGAAGAACTGTTTCATCTGCTCTCATTTTTCTTAGAAGTTTAATTTTCTTAGTAGCAGGATTCCAGATAAATTGAATATCAGTTGCCGCAACTCTGTTTAGAGTTTCACGGTACTGAGAGAATAATTCGTATGTTGAAATACCGCCAACATGGTTGTTCATAAAGAAATATGAATTTGCATATGCTAATTCAAATGGGTCCATATCAACACCAGAAGATATGCCGTGTCCGAATGAACGATGATGTATCTTCTTTACTTCTGTTATTTCTTTAGGAAGTGAGTATTCATCTACTTCTTTTTTAAGTATAATAGTATAGAAGTCTTCTTCTACTGCATTCTCTGAGCGTTGTCTAATCTTATCTAAAGCAATATCAATTGCAAGGTCATAGTGTTCTGGGTCTAGTTCGATGTCAACCATACCGTCACCAAGTAACAGTCTAATCTGTTTAATTACATCATTTTTTATCTTATTGCGTTGTTTTGCCATTGTTGACCCTCAAATACATTTACAGTAAACTACTTATAACAGTATTTATCAAAAAACTTTGATAATCAAACTATGGTCATTAAATCTGCCGTTCATTTTAACTTCAACACTATTAATAGCACTGAACTCCTTCTGGAATGAACGTTTTGCTATTTTCTTAAACGTTGCTAACTGGTCGATTGGCTTTCGTAACGTCTTTTGGACGCTGGTATCTGGGTCATACCCTTGAATAGTTGTACCTTTAACACTAAGTCCAGAGCCATCTCTACCCATTCCTGTTGGGTCTACATTCTGAGCGTGGTATACTCCAAGTTTTCTTGTCTTGGAATTATATACTATGGCAATATTTGCCCCTACTAAGTCTGCTGGATTGACACTAATTGATTTTGTTTCTGGATGATGGTCTAAATATTTAAACTTACTGACTTGCTTTTCAGCACTGACTATCTTCTTCTTACGAGGCTTTCTTGTCACTTTGCCCTTTAATACGATATTATCACACGCATCCATAATAGTCTTGTACATCTTAAACTGGTTCTTTATGATATTTTTAGATAAATGCGAATAACCCTCTTTGAGTTGCTCGTGTAAATCTTTTTCAAGTTCATTCATTTTTTTAGTACTAGGAGGATTAACAAGTTCTGCAAAATCATCATATGCTGGCTTGTATATTGATGCGATTATTTTAGCGTGATTTGGTTTAGCCCCAACAATCAATAACATTCTCTGAGGGTCGAAACTGGATAGCATTGTTGTTGTGCCATCGTACTCTTCGACAAATTCATCTATCTCATCTGACATTTCTAACGATTTGTTGAATAGAAGTTGTTGAATAGATGGCTTATACTTTTTGTCTTCTATAGTATTCTCTGCCCTTTGCTCTTCTTTGATTGTTTTGCCATAAGCAACAATTTCTTCTATTTGTTGTTTAACAATATCCGAAGCATCACGCAAAGATGTTGCTGAAACTCCATCTAATGTATCTAAATATTCAGAAATACCGTCATGGTTTTCTGGCATACCTTTTGACAATGCTCTCACATAGCCGGCAAGAGTGCTTTTAGTTCGCCAATCCTCGGCTGCTTTATATGATTTTATATCTTCGTTAGAATAACCATTTGTTTTCATATAGTCAACAACCCAAGGAATAAAATCTTTTGATTTATGATAGTAACTATAGAAGTACGGAGTTCTTCCTCGTTCTCTGTAATACTTCTCTGCTGTCCATGTATCTGAGCCTTCCCAAGTTGGTTCTGTGCCGGTGATTGATTCATCACTAAATGGATTTTTATTTTTTGCTTTGCTTTTTCTCATTGTTTTTGCTGTCACGTTTTGCTCATCTTTACTTTTATATATCAATAATTAATATTACTATACATCACAACGGGCGATTTGTCAAGTTTTCCGTCATTTTTTTAATTTACGGGCTGTTTTAGTGTTCTGGTCAAGTTCTCTAATTCTTTTTAAGATATTGACATCAAGTGCATTTATCAGTAAAGCACTTCTAAAATTCTCACTCTTATTTGGCATCGTACTGTGTAAAGTTCTTGCATTATACATCAGTGCATCGCCAGGATTTGAAACAAATTGAAATCCATCATTAACTAACATCTCATCATAGTCACTCTGATTCTCTTCTATATCTTTATAATAATACATTTCACTGTGTGAGCCGGGAAGAACACAAGTTGCTCCGTTTTCAAGTGTAAACTTATCTAATGGTATTATACATTGTATGCCAAACACTTCATCATTTGATATACGAGCATACTCTTCAAATCTATAAGGAGTATCAATATGTGCCCTAATCTTTGAACTTGCTGGCCTTGTTGTAATACAATCTACTACATGAATATCCCATTCTTTTCCTTGAAAGAAAGTATCAATGTATCTACTTAAGTTATCTACGATGGGCTGCCACATCTCTCTTGGTGGCACTCTAGTCCACCAGACATTGTATTCTCTACCTTTACGATGTTTCCCGTAGTATTCCCCATTTACAGCGTTACCACGATGTATGTTGTCTGGGTTCATTGCCCACATTTTAAACTGTTTAACAGTAAAAGGAGAAATTAACTCTTTTACTGATAAGTATCCTTGATTTTGCATTTATATACCTTCCTAAAACTTTATTTATAATATTCAAATTATATTACTATATTATATGATAAATACAGTAAGAAGTCAAATTATGGAGAAAAATAGTTATGGCAAGACTTAGCCTATGGAATCCTAAAAAGGGTAACGATTATAAATTTGTTGACAAAACAGTCAAAGCACACTTTGACCACGGTGGAACATCTCTTCTAATTCATAAGTATGTTGGCTCACAAGATAAGACTGCCGCAGACTATGACCCTGCAAACCCGGCAATACAAGATTTACTATTCTTAGAAAACCGTGATAGAAAGTATGATGCTGATGTGTATGACCTTAGAGGAGTTTATACTGTATCTGACCAAGATTTTGAATTATCACAGTTCGGCATGTTTCTAGGCAATGACCAACAAGTATTCACTTTACATCTAAACGAAATGGTTAATCAACTAGGTCGTAAAATTATGACTGGTGATGTAATCGAATTGCCTCATATGCGTGAAGATATGATGCTAGAAGGCAACGATGGTGAAGACCCAGATGCAGTCAATCAATATTGGGTTGTACAAGAAGCAACAAAAGACGCAGGCGGCTTTGATGCTGGTTGGTGGCCACATATTTGGCGTGTTCGTTGTAAACAACTACAAGATACACAAGAGTACTCTGATATTCTTGGTACTGGTGAAGAAGCGTCAGATTTGAAGAATATCTTATCAACCTACAATAAAGAACTTCAAATCACTGATGCTGTCGTACAAGAAGCGGCCGATAATGTCCCTGGAAAATACTGGGACTACAGAACAAACAATCTACAGTATGCAACACAGTCAAATCACCCAGATGATGTGGATTATGCCACAGTAGCATACGGAAAAGAATTTCCAAATTCTCCAGCAACGGACTCATATTTCTTAAGAACAGATTATACACCATCGAGGTTATTTCAATATAGAGATAGTAAGTGGTACAGAATTAACGATGATGATGGAGCGTGGGAAGTAGGACACGCATTACATAATCAATTTATTAACAATAGTGGAACAGTAAAATTAGATGACGGAACTACTATTACATCAAAAGTCAATCTGTCAAAAGCAGTGAGACCAAAGGTAGACTAATATGGCACAAAATCATTTCTATGACAATCAGATTCGAAGATACATTCTACAATTTATTAGAATGTTTAGTGGCTTTACAGTTAAAACTGGAAAGAAAATGAATGATGGGACAACTGATTATTATATCAGAGTACCATCCAGATATGGAGATGTGTCTCGTATGGCGGCAACTATTCTCAAAGGTAACTCTGAGAACGTAGTAAACTCTGCACCGTTCATTGCGGCACATGTTCAAAGTTTACAACCAGATAGACAAAGACTACAAGAACCATTTTTCAATGACGCTGTAAGTGTCAATGAAAGAAAATTTGATGATGGTTCAAACTCTTATACAAGTGAACCGGGCAACAAATATAGTGTAAAACGATTAATGCCAGTTCCTTACTTACTGAATATGCAAGTAGACATATGGACTTCGAATACAGACCAAAAATTACAACTACTTGAACAAATCTTAGTATTGTTTAATCCAGCATTAGAAATACAGCACAATGATAATCCAGTAGACTGGACAACTATCACAGTAGTAGAAATGACTGACTTACAATGGACAAGCAGAGGAATACCAGCAGGAATTGAAGACCAGATTGATATCGCAACGATGATATTCCAAATTCCTATTTGGATTAATCCACCTGCACAAGTAACAAGACAAAATGTAGTTAGAAATATTATCAATAATATATACACATACAACGATTTAGACACACTTGATTATGACCCAGATGCATTTGAATTCTTTGCTGACTTAAAAGCACAATCAAGTGTCATTGTGACACCAAACAATTACGCACTGAGAGTTTATAAAAATGCAGGAACAGTAGTATGTAGTCCATATGCAAATGGAAATTACGATGCTAGTATTCCGTGGGCAACTGTTCTTAAAGATTATGGCACTTTAGATAGTGGAGTTTCAAGGCTTAGACTAAAGTATCATGGCGAAGTAGAAGACTTGAATGCGGATGTGATTGGAACACTTGCGACTACTAGTGATGTAACAACATTGGCATTTACAATAGACCCTGCTACTCTACCAACAAACACAGTAACTTCTGTAGATAGAATTATTAATGCCTCTACAGCAAAACCAGGATTTAATAGTGTTCCAAATGTCGCAAATGGACAAAGATATCTAACCTTAGATTCTGCTGATAGTAGTAGTGTTTGGGGAATAGCAATTGATGCCAATGATATTTTAGAATATAACGGAACAGAGTGGGTAAAAAGTTTTGATGCTAGTGCAAATGTTACCCGTGAATATGTAACAAACACAACAACATCTCAGCAGTTTAAGTTTGAGAAAGGCGAATGGACTGACACATATCAAGGAATATATGAAGGTGGATATTGGAGGCTAGAACTAGTAACTACTCCGTAATGAAAGAAAACAGGATAAGAGCATCTGGCGGATGCATAATAGCAAAAGACACAGGCCGTATACTTCTACAACAACGAACATTAAACGGTTCATTTCCTAGAAACTGGGGATTCTTTGGCGGTAAAGTCGAAGATAATGAGAACGTGTCTCAAGCACTATTAAGAGAATTATCTGAAGAAATTGATTTAAATACCGAAAACGATGTTATTAAGATATATCCATTAGACCAATATCACACAAGAAAAGGAGAATTTAGTTACTATTCTTTTGTTATATTAGTTGAAAAAGAATTCATACCCAAAACAAACCATGAAACAGGTGGATACGCTTGGGTCGAAACAAACTATATACCTAAACCGTTGCATCCTGGAACTAGACGCACCCTTTTTCGTAAGAAAAAACTAAAGATTATAAAAGACATTATATCGTCACTTTGATATTATCAGATTCATCCTAAATACTAGTATAAGAGAGAGGGTTTGGAGGAGATATAGTGAATCATCATATCATAAACTTAGAAAAACAAAGATTTATCCGCGACTGTAAGCAAGTTCTTAAGGGTGAAAGAGTGACGGACAGCCTACGAAGAACAATAGTTCATTCAAGTCCTGGACATGTAGAATATCTAAAAAGAGATTTAGATGTTACCGAAGCACGTCTTGTAGACATAGTAATCGCTAAAGTGAAAGAAGAATCAAAGAAGGCTCTATCAGCAAGTAGCCAACGAATCAATATATTGGCTATAAGTGTACTTGAGAACCTAGCGACTGAAAGTCAGGACTTTGCTATCGAAGAAATTATGAAAAGATACAGGGAAAGTATTAATCCAGTAAAGGCATTGTATTATGACTTACAAGAAATTATGTTTCTATACGATAGCAAACCAAAAAACAAACATCATCAGTTTCTTATCAATAAATTTAACAATATAGAATCATTTGAGAAAATATTCGAAGCAATTAACAGAGACATCTCTGACTTAAATGAATGTAAACAGAGAGTCAATAAATTAAAATCTGAACATAACTACCCAAACACTACTGAGCATCTAAAAAGAATAGTAGATTTATATAATGAAATGGTTCAGTGGAAAACACTGTTCGAAAAGTTTCCTGAGTGGATAGAAGATAATTCATTACCTACTGAGCCGAAAGGAAACACCATCTGCTCAACTATCAAAAAAATATTCAAATAATTAAAAAAAGTTGTTGACAAAGCGAATCACTTGTGCTATATTAGTATTATAAGTAGCAAAAGTCTAATTAACTTTTGTTAATAGTGCAAGGAAGAGGCTCCTACCAAAAGAGTCGAACTTGACTAACCAGGGGTGGTACCCAGGCTTTATCTGGAAAACAGAGGGAGTCACATCGAAGTCACTTTCGGGGTTAGGTTGTACGGTTTAGAAATGGTATTTCGGTCCGTATTTGTAGGTGTACCCAAGTCCTACCTATTTTACTTACATAAAAAAAGGGAGCCTTTCGGTTCCCTTTTTCATTTTAAATCTTAATAAAATAATTAAAGTATATCTGACATAGCAAATTCTACATTTGAAGTGCTTAATGCAACACTATCAATTGTTATTCCGTGAAGAAGTTCTTTCAAAACAGCAATATTATCACCGCTACGTTCAAAAACATCTGCGTGTTCTACTGCGAATTTAAAAACAAATCCTGCACCTGTCAAAGTCGGAGCAAGTCCGGTTAATGTGACTGATAAAGGAGCATTCATAATTGTAGGTTGTGCTACCAATGATATAATATTAACTACATCATCTAAATTTTGTTGTGTCTGGTCTAATATATCACCAGTTGCAGTAATATCCAATGTCTTTATATACATTGTATAAAAGTTAATATTACCTGTTAAATTTTCACTTGCCGATGCGGCACCATTCTGTCTTGCCATAATAGTATCTCCGTACTCTTGTTAATAGTATTTATCTAAATTTACAGTATAATTAAACTGTATCACTATTACTTACAAGACCTCTGTCTAATGTATATGATGCTGTATCAGTGTCAGTGATAGAACCATAGTTCGCATTAAAGACTTCAGTATCAGTAATTAAACCATTGTCTCTGGAATCATTTGATGGAGTCATTCCGCCAAGTTTAACCCAAGATGCACCATTGTAACCTTCAAAAGCATCTATATCAGAATTGAAACGCATCATACCAACAACGCCTGTACCTGGTCTTTGTGCCGTTGTGCCAACTGGCATAACGATAGCACCCGTACTTATAATATTTACATTACCACTTCCATGTGGTGCTATCTCAATATCGCCATTTAATGTTGATGTTATCTTATTGCCATTTACATCAAAATCTCCACCTAGTTTCGGTGACTTATCTTCTTCTAGGGTAATAACGTCATCTGAGTCTGTTTCTTCATTACCACTTGAATCGTACTTACGTGATTTCATTTTACCCGATGTGGAATCACGTTCAATTTTAATTTTCTTACCGTCAGTATCAAATAGTTCAATCGCCGCGGCTTTTATTGTTTTTCTAACATCACTTGAGTCTTTGATGTCTAAGTTGCCATCACTATCTTTAGAAAGTTTTGTACCACCAATATCAACTGTGCTACCAGCAAGATAGATATCATTGAATCTCATTGTAGAAGAGCCAATATCATATGTTTCGGTAGTATCTGGTAATATATTTCCTGAGAATGTATGTGTTGTGCCTTGTCTTCTAAACACTCTAGTCATATCATTTGCAGTATAGCCAGTATCTACAGATGATTGTTCACTGTTTTGTGTACTATTAACTGAAACATTACTTAATAAAGAACTAGTTCTTGGAATGACATCCATGTCAACTGTTACTGTTCCATAGATTCTTGATAATACTTTAAATGCAAAAATAAATCCTGATGTTGTTGTTTCTTTTGTCCATAACTGTGGGTCAATATACCTAGCGCCATTATATTCTTCTGAATACTCTACAGTCCAACTTAAATCTGGTAATGGGTCACCACTTCTAAGTGCGGCATTGAAATTTACTATATGTGTTTCGCCAGCATTTTGTGCCGTAATTCGACCAATAATTTGATAGTTTTCACTATTGCCTGCTGGAATAATAGTAACAACTTTTTGATATTCATTTGGGTCAAAGTATGAGCCACTAGATGCACCCGTGTACATCTGATTGAATTTCATCATATTTGAAGTATTATATCTAACTTCTGTAAAATATGGACTACTTGTGCCTGTGCCAAACACAGGAGCATTTAAATTAGGTGCTGTGAATGTTTTATTTGTAAGTGTTTCTGTTCCTGTTAAAGAAACGAAATCATCACCTTGCATCGCAGTATTAAATTCTGTAAGTGTACCTGAAAGCGTATTAGAATCTAAATCAATTGATTTATTAGTTAATGTATCTGTTGTTGCTTTACCAACTAACGTATCTGTTGCATTCGGTATTGTTACCGTTCTGTCTGCTGTCGGGTCGACAACTGTTAAAGTTGTTTCGTAATCATTTGAAGTAGAACCTTCAAACTTTAAAGTATTTTGAACTTGTATCTCTGTTGAGTTTACTGTAGTAGTTGTACCTTGAACTGTTAAGTCGCCAGTTACAGTTAAATCGGAAGCAGTTGTGATTCCAGACCAAGCGTTTGATACACGAAACTTTACCGTGTTGTTTGACGTGTCAAACCAAACATCGTTTGCGTTTATAGTATATGTACTACTCGGGTCTGCATCTCCTTGATAGAAGGTGGTTCCAGATTTTCCAATTTTAAAGTAAGGGACACTGGTCCCTCTTGCATTAATCGTTACAGCCATTATCGTTCCTCAACGTTCGTTTTATCATGTCAGTCTTAATAAATTAAGTCTGTCGTTAAAGATTTTAGTTCTGTAAGTATTTATCTAATATGCTAATATTACTCGGTTAACACTTTGGCTATAGACGTAAAAAGGGGAACACGAAGTCCCCCTTTCTATTATCACCATGATGGTAATAGTTATTACAGTTTACTCACAAATTAGATTTGCTTGTATTCCGCAGTAACAATTATCGCACCAGTTGTTGGTGAAGCAGATGAACCACCATTCTGTAAAGTACCAGTAATAGTTGCACCACCTGTTGTTGCAAGTTCAAAACCTAAATCAACAATATATAAACCGCCCTCAGAAAGGTCAGCATCAGTTGTTGTCATTAGAGTATTTGTACCGTCAGAAACGACTAACTCGTCACATCCAACAAACGCAGTAGTAACTTTTGCAGAGATACGACTTACATAGTAAGACTTTCCTGAAATGTTAGCCATTGTGCCGATTGTAAATGAAGATGAACCGTTAGCAGTAAATGCCACACGTCTAGTACCTGAAGAACCTGAAGTTGCCGATTTATCGTCAACATAGTCCTTAGTTGCTAGGGCAGAATCTGCCGCAGATGACATATCATAGCCATTTGGTGCAAGTAGAATACCTGAACCTTTTGGAGCCAATGTCATGTTGACGTTTGTACCACCAGCCATTGCTAGTTCTACACCGCCAGTTCCGTTAGTCACTGTTAAAGAGTCAGTTGCACTTGCAGTCTCTACGAAAGTAGCGATTGCTGTGTCATCTGCACCTTTAATTTGAACGTTTCCGTCTGCTGAGCCACCGTTACCGCCTTTAATGACAACTGAACCTGAAGCGTTACCGCCAGTTCCATTACCACCTTTAACGATTAAGTCACCAGCACCACCACCAGAAGCATCACCACCAGATACTGTTAAGTCTGTATCGTCTTCACCTTGAATTAAGGCTTCGCCAGATTGACCAACAATAAATACATCACCGCCACCTTGGCCTTGTAGATACATATCTACAGCACCAGATGCCGCCGCGTTTTTGGCTGTTAGAGTTACTTTACCAGTAGCATTAGTAATTGCAACATATTCACCAGAACCTGAAGTAACGCCTGAACCGTCAATGGCCATAACACCAGTTGAATTACGTAGTTGACCTACATATTCCATACCTAGTGCTGAACCATCAGAAGTCATAACTTTATTATCAGAACCCGCTGATGTGATACCTGTACCACCATTCGCTATAGGAAGAGTGCCAGTTACGTCAGCAGTTAAATCTGCTTTAGCGTAACCAAGAGTACCGTTTGCCGCAACTTTAAGTACAGTTGAGTTAGAACCTTTAGCAAGTTCTGTAACTGCACCTGAACCGTCCATTGTCATCATTGAAGAAGCCGCAAAACCTGAAGTATCAGTATGCGTACCACCCATTGATAATGGAAGTTCGTTTGTTAGAGCGATTTCAGAAACAGTTAGGTCGTTAATATGTAAGTCAGCCTTAGCCGCGCCTACATTAAGTTCCCACTTGTCTGAAGTTTCGTTCCAGTTTAGTGCCGCATTGTCAGATGAACCACGCTCTATAACAACACCACCGTCCTGTGAAGGAACACCAGTTTCGTTTGAGTTAAGAACGATTTCGTTATCTTCAATGTTCACTGTTTCAGATAGAGTAGTTGTAACTGAACCTGAAACTGTTAGGTTACCACTTACTGAAGCATTACCTGTTACAGATAATGATGCTAAAGTAGAAGCACCTGCATCTAGTGTGTTAGCGCCGAAGTCACCATTTACACCAAATGTTGCAGTAGTGTCTGACAATGTTAACTTCGTAGAAGTTGCATTATCATCAATACCAGTTGACGCAAAGTCAGAGATAGTTCCACTATGAACTTTATCACCAGAAATCTGGTTATTAGCCAAAGTTAGAGCGTCTGCTGAAGAAACGTCTAATGTTTTACCCGCACCGACAGTAATGTCATATGCAGATATTGTTGTACCAGCGGCACCAGCCAATGAAGCACTAGAAATAGTACCACCGTGGACGGCATTACCAGAAACTGAATCAGTACCTAGTGTTAGGGTCTGACCTGACAAGTCAACATCAGTACCGGAGATTGAACCGCCAGTAATAGTTGCATTGCCTGAGTTTAGGTTTGTCGCTGTTGCTGTTGTCAATGACGCTGTACCACCAGTAATAGCCGCACTTGCAGTGGACAAAGTACTAAATGTACCAGCCGCTGATGTGTTACCACCAATAGTTGTGGCATCAATCGCACCACCATCAAAATCAACATTAGATGAAGTCAAGTCTGAACCTGAAATCGCACCGCCTGTGATTGTAACATTTGCTGAAGTCAACGCTGAGAAAGTACCAGCCGCTGAAGTATTAGCACCAATGATTGCTCCGTCTACTGCACCACCGTTTACATCAATAGATGTAAATGTAGAAGTACCAGTTGAAGTTACATCACCACTTAAGTCACCAGTTACATCACCAGTTACTGCACCAGTGTGAACACCGGCAGAGTTACCTGTTAAGTTACCAGTTACATTACCAGTTACTGCACCAGTTAAATCACCAGAGAAACCACCAGAAGCAGATACAGTTGTACCTGAAACTGCGCCAGTATGTGTACCAGCAGAATCACCAGTTAAGTCACCAGTTACATTACCTGTTACGTTACCAGTTACTGCACCTGTATGAACACCAGCAGTGTTACCAGTTACATTACCAGTTACATTACCAGTTAAGTTACCAGTTACATCACCAGTTACATCACCAGTTAGGTCACCAGTTACATCACCCGTAAGTGTTGAAACTTTTAAGTCACCATATGAAGCACCAACTTTTAGTTCGAACTCATCTGTTGTCTCATTCCAGTTGATAAGTGCATCATCCGCTGTACCACGGTCGATAGAAATACCTGCTGAACCTTCAGTTACACCAGCACCAGACTCACCATTGTTTAAAACAATTGTGTTGTCTTCGATAGTAGTGTTAGTTGAAGAGATTGATGTTACAGAACCGTTAACTGTTAAGTCACCAGTAACTGTTACTGCACCGGCGAAAGTTGCAGACTCATCAGCCGCTAAAGTTAGGACTGTTTGGTCAGCATTATCGTCAATACCAGTTGAAGCGAAGTTAGAAATTGTTCCGCCATCTATTGAATCACCAGATACTGAATCCGCTGTCAAAGTCAAAGTTTGACCTGACAAGTCGATTGAAGTACCAGAGATTGAACCACCTGTGATAGAAGCACTCGCTGTTGTCATTGTTGAGAAAGTACCAGCCGCTGATGTGTTAGCACCAATGATTGTTCCATCTACTGCACCGCCGTTAATATCAGCAGTACCAATTGTCGCAGTTGTTAGGTTTGAAGTTCCAGTTGCTGTTACACCAGCATCTTTCATTACAACGCCGTCAACTGTAACACCAGCCGCGCCAACTCTTTCACTGATTGTATCAGTAATAATTGATGTAGTGGCCGTTACTGAACCAGTTACACCAACATCACCAGTAACATCCATTGGAGCATTAACCGCAATGTTTGAACCAGAGTAGTTGTCTAGTACATCTGTTTTGATTGTACCTGTAGCATCTACGTTTGTAAATGTACCTGCCGCTGCCACATTAGCACCAATAGTTGTACCATCAATAGCACCACCATTAACATCAACTGAGTCAGAAGTCATAGTTGTAAACGAGCCAGCCGCACTTGTGGTTGCACCGACAGTCACACCGTCCATATTACCAGATGAAGCGTCAATATCAACTACACCATCAACGTCTAGTGTTTTACCAGCCGCAACAGTAATATCAAAACCAGAGATAGTCTTGCCTGCGCCACCTGAAAGGTTCGCTGAGTCAATTGTACCACCAGAAATTTTATCACCATTGATTTGGTCGTTTGCTAGAGTTAAAGTACCACTTGATAAATCTACTGAACCGCCAGTAATTGCAACGTTATTCGCTGCCTGTGTAGCCATTGAGCCCAAACCTAAGTTTGAACGAGCAGTAATTTTACCACCGGCATCAGATGCATCAACACCTAAACCGCCGTTTGCTAATGGTAAAGCACCAGTAACTGCGTCTGAAGATGTCAAGTTAACCGCGCCATAAGCCACGCCACCTGAACCGTCTGAACGAAGTACTTGACCAGTAGTCGTAGTACCTTTAACAGTTAGATTGTCTGAACCATCAATTTTCACATAAGTATCGTCAACATTAACAGACATTGCATTACCGGCTTTAGATAAGCCTGCACCTGCTGTTAACTGACCAGTACCTGTGAATTGTGTAAAGGCAATTGAAGTTGTATCAACAACGATTGTACCGTCAGTTGAACATACAAAGCCTTGGTCTGAGTTTACAGTACCTTCTTCAACAAAGAAGAATGCACCAACAAATTCAGCGGCACCGTCCATATCAGTTGCACGAGTCATTGCTGACGCCGCACCATTGTATACGTAGATACCGTTTTCAGCCGCTGAGGACTGGTTTTTTAGTAGAACACGGTCATTTGATGCCATAGTTACGCCATCAATTGTTGTGCCCGGTCCACTTAAAGTTACGTCTGCTGTTGAAGCCGCACGAACTGACTGTTTAACGTCAAGTCCTGAAGCAACTGAGTCAACATAACTCTTGTTTGCCGCATGGTTGTCCGAAGTTGGAGTTGCGACATTCATGTTACCTAAAGTAGAACCATCAGTTGTTACTTTGAAAAGGGAATTTCCCGAATCATATACAACACGACCGCCCGACTTACCGAACTGAACATCAGCACCTATACCACGGATACCAAAGTTTTTAATATCAGCCATTATTATCTCCTATAATTAGCCATTGTTATTGATTACTCCATAGACCATTCCATGAAATAATATACATAACGTTTATTTTACTTATTTTTATTTTTTATACATCGGAAGGATTCTCAATGTACTGCACGGAAAAGTCTCATGCATTTGATTAGTCGGAAGATATCTCAACTATCGTAAGTGTTTTTCTTTATCACTTACATATCTATTTATACAATTTATAAAAAAAGATATGTTTATACATAAAAAAAGCCCTCATAAAGAGGGCTTTTTCACTTAATTAAAAGTTTTATTAGTTAGTGAAAGTACAAACTGCTGAAAGAGCCTGTCCTAAAACTTCTGCCGCGTATGCTGATGCATCTGGTCCACCTTGAATTGCGAAGTGCATTACACCTGCTAGTGCGCCGTCGATACCTACAACTGTGTGACCTGCATTTTGTAATGCTGCCGAAATTGCGTCTAATGCCGCTTGGTTAGCCACTGCCGCGTCTGAATCAAGAATTGTAGTAATTGAACCTAAACCGTTACCTACTGTTGCTTTTGCTGCCATGTTATATTCTCCTTTAAGAGTGTTAATTTAAACTCAGAGATAATATCTCTTTGTCTTTTCTGTTAGAGTTTCATAACCCTACACTCTTATTTATCAAAAAGTGAGTTTTATTAAGATGTTTGTTAATGATTTGGTAATAAAAAAGGGAACCCTAAGATTCCCTTTTTCGTTGTTTATTTTCAGTAAACTAGATAATTACTTACCTACTTTAACTTCAACATAACCTTCGCCATCAGTAGTCTTGTCTTCAATAGCAATACCAACATATGCTGTCATACGTGGGTCTACTGTTGATTCTGTCCATACTGTAGCAGTACCTGAAATATCAGATGCTACTAGGATGTCGCCTTTAGAAACTGTTCCAACAACTTTACATGGTACACGACCCTGTAGAGCGATGAAAGGATGAGTTTCTGAGTTACCAGCCGCATCGTTCATTGCGAATGCTGGCTTAGTAGAAACTACACCTGCAATCTTAGTTGAACCATAACCTACTGCTGAAGTAACTTCTGCTTCACCACCAAATGACATTACTGTACCTTCTTCATATGTTGCGTCAGCCGCATATCTTTCTGCAAGGTCGGCATATTTTGCATATGTCGCCGTACCGTTGAAGTTAGTAAATGTTGCGTCACCGCCACCAGTGATATCGTTACCACCCATTGCGATGTTACCAGACATTGTACCACCTGCTAGTGCTAGTTTAGTAGCAATAGAGTTAGTAACTGTTGTGCTAAAGTTTTCGTCATCACCTAAGGCTGCCGCTAATTCGTTCAGCGTATTCATTGCCGCTGGTGAACTATCAACTAATGCCGCAATTTCTGTATCTGCGTATGCTTTTGCATCTACTTCTGCCGTATCTGCATATGATTGATATGCTGATGTAATTGCAGTTTCACGTGCATCTGTATATGCTTTAACAGATTGTTGTGTAGGAACTTTAGTAGCACTATCTGAAGCCATGTTGTCTTCATCAATAACAAACGACATTGCCGCTGTTGTTGAATCTGATTCCATAACTGCACCGGCTGCCGCTACGTTAGTAGCATCAGTAACATCTGCTGTAGACTCGATAGCGTCTAATTTGCTATGGTCTGCATCAGTGAATACATTTGAGTCCGTTGCCGCTTCAACTGCCGCTCTGATTTCTGCATCAGTTTGGTCTGCTGTCGCACTTGCTTCGATACCATCTAGTTTAGAATGGTCTGCTGTTGTAAAGTTTTCGTCAGTTTGACTTGCTACAACAAAGTCTAAAGTACCATCAGCGTCATCATAAGTTACAGCAATACCTGTTTCAGTATTACCAGTAATCATTGCGCCAACAATATCTTGGACTGTTTCATCATTCATAGTGAATGACATAACACCAGTTGTTGAGTTGTAACTTAGCGAACCAGCGCCTGAAATTGCCGCTCTTGCTAATGTAGTTACTTCTGCGTCAGTTCTTTCTGTGAAAGATACAACGCCACCAGAATAACCCAAGTCGCCACTTACTGAGATAGCACCTTGTGCCAAAGCGTTAGTGAAGAACTTATTTGAGCCTTCTGTTAAGTCATCAGTGTCATGGTTAGCAATTGAAGATACTGTACCAGTTACGTCACCAGTTAAGTCACCTTCGAATGTTGCCGCTACAAATGTTTGTGAACCTACTGTCCACTTGTCACTTGTTTCGTCCCATAGTAACTGAACGTTTAATGAATCACCACGCTCAACATCAATACCAGCATTCTCTGAAGGAGTACCTGTAGTATCGTAGTTAAGAGCAATAATGTTATCACCAATTTCGACATTTGTTGAGTTTACTGTAGTTGTTGTACCAGAAACTGTTAAGTTACCGCCGACAGTTACGTTACTTGAGAATGCACCAGTAGAAAACGAGCCAGCATTAGAGCCGCCTGTTACTGCTGAAGCAGACGTTGAATCAACGTATGCTTTGTTTGCCGCATCAGTACTAGAAACCGGAGTTGCTAGTTCTTTAATCAAGTTAGAGTTCATGTCCATGTGGTCACCAATTTGTAGGTCACCAGATGTTGCGTTAATCTCACCAGTAACTGAAATACCATTACCTGAAATTAGTTTTAGAGTACCTGTTCCACTTGTAGTGAACTTAAGGTCTTCGTTGTTGTCCGTTGTGATGTTAATCGAACCGGAATCATCTTCAATAACTTTTTTACCGTTAATGTATAATGAGCCTGGGCCAATATAAACATCTCTCCACATTTTTGTAGTTGAACCTAAGTCGTAAGTCACGTTTGCACTTGGCAAAATGTGACCAGTCATTGTTAGGTTTCCACCCATAGTTGTGGTAGATGTAACGGCTAGTGTTCCGCCAACTGTTACGTTACTTGAGAACGCACCCGTTGATGATGATACTGCGGCACCTTCTAGTGCCAGGGCGTATCCACCCGCTGTTGAACCATCGTGTACTACAACTGTCTTCTTAGTTGTATCTACAGTAACCTCACCCACTAAACCCGTGAATGAATTATGTTCTGTTGTTGTACCGCGACGGAATTGGATTGCATATGCTGCCATTTATTTCTCCCGTTTTATATTTTATAAAATATTCATTTAAAGAGTGTTTCCACTCCCTCAGTTAGTCTGAAGGACTAACCTAGTAGAAAATTTAATACCTCCATCTAATTGCATATATGAATTCTCATAGAATTAATTTCGACATCTGATATAATAAGGATGTTCTTTCTCCTACTTGATGCTGAAAGGTCCTTCACCTCTTTCGGCATTTGTTCGCAACAGTAAAACTGTTACAATAGTATTTATCGGATTAGTTAAAAAAGCAATACTTACAGTTAATAAAAGAATATTACAGAATTACAACTTCTATAACTTTTTTACCTGCTGTCAAGTCTGTTTCGATTGATTTGGCAAACACTGAACGACCTGTGTCATTTTTGCCAACACTTTGTGCAAAGCCTGGCTCATTGTCTGCTGTTACGATTAAGTCACCCTTAGATACTGGACCAATTATCTGACACGGGACTCTTCCTCTTAATGCTACATAAGGATGTGTTTGTGAATTGCCTGCATCTGCATTTAACTTAAGTGCTGGATTAGTTGAGATTACGCCAGCAACTGAAACATCTTGTGCTTCTGTTGTTGTAGTAACTTCTGCTTCACCGCCAAACACTACAACTGTTCCTGCTTCATATATTCCATCGGCCGCATATCTTTCTGCTAAGTCGGCATATGTTGCATGTACCGAATGTCCATATATGTTTGCGTATTTTTTAGTAGTGCTACCTAGGTTATAAGTGTTGTCAGTTGCTGGAATTATATTTCCCGTAATGTCTGTTGATGTGTTTGTATCAGTACTGCTAATAGTAAAGTTAGGATATGTTCCTGTAATCGTTGTTGCACCAGAACCTGTTAATGATACTGTTTGGTCTGGAGAATAGTTACTTGCGTGAATTGTTCCCGCACTCGCTTGTGTCCAATCAATGTGTTCATTTGCTACAAATCCTGATAAACTGTCATGGTTTAGTGCCGAAATTGCGTTAGTCAATTCAGTATCAGTAGCCATTGCGTTTTCAATTTCTACTAATGTATCAAAGGCCGCTGATGCTCCGCCAACTAATGCATCAATTTTTAATTGTGCCCTAATGTCTGCTCTTGCATCTGCTCTTGCATCTGTGTAGTATAAGTTTGTTCCTTCACTTAAGTTAGTTGTTGATTTTGTTGCTAATCTGTTATCAAAATCTGAAGTGAATGTTGTGTAAACTGTATCTGTATCGGTGTAATTACTTGCGTGTATAGTTCCCGCACTTGCTGTTGTCCAATCAATGTGTTCGTCTGCTACGAAACCAGTTAAGTCATCGTGTGTGAAGTCTGAACTTACATAGGTTGTATCAGTGTCGTTAGCCCAAACTAAATCGCCAGAGCCATCAGTCTTCATTACTTGATTTGCTGTTCCGTCTGCCGCTGGGAATTTGTAAATTAATGCACCGACATTGTTCATCAATCGTAGTCTTCCGTCTGTTGCTGAACCCACTGCGATAGATACCTCGTTTCCAGTGCCTGAGTTACCAGTTAATACAACTGGAACATCAGTTATAGTTGATGCTGAAAGATATGAAGTTCCGTCAATCGTAATCGTTGTTAATCCAGAAAGTATAGATTTATTAGTAGGTTCATCATAGATGAAAGTTCCGACCACTTCGCCAGTAGATAATCCCGCGGTGAAGTTTAAGTCACCCATTGCGAATATATCATTAGAAGACGATGTTAAAGAGAAACTTTCTGCCGTCATAGTAATACCAGTTTCAGAGAATGTAGAAGTACCCCATTC
>Ga0213861_10000530_pt1 | contig 33567 bp, 37 predicted proteins | sample PICome_4_FD_160110 | JGI IMG/M metagenome (GOLD analysis project Ga0213861, IMG submission 160110) | Coastal seawater microbial communities near Pivers Island, North Carolina, United States - PICO131 | ecosystem: Environmental > Aquatic > Marine > Coastal | place: USA: North Carolina... | reverse complement strand
CCCACGCTTGAATTTTTTGAAGTCGTTCGCTGTGTTTTGGTTTGACACGACTATATGTTTGTGTTGCAACATGACCAATTGTTTTGAATCCAAAAGATGCACTCATCCAGAGGCTTTTTTCATTTTTCGGATCAATATATGCATAGAAGGAATCGATTTCTCCCCATTCACTTTTTCCATTCAAGCCCGTTTCAAAAAACCTCTCTATTTCTTGCTTTAATCGGTTTTTCATTCCCGATTTTGATGCGCTCTTCCCTGAGGATTGAAGTGCATTTGAAAACGCAAAATAACGAATGTACCAATTTCGTTCACGGCGGCAGAAGGTGACATTTCCGAGTGTCGTTCCGTTGCGCTCCATGGATAAAAACAAAGGGTGGTCCGCTTCTAAAATCCGTTCATTTGTATCAAGGTGGCGGTAATGGGCACCATTTGTTCCTAGGGTAACAGCATTGAGTAAATCCAAAATACCCTGGGTTTCCTTTTCCCTAAACTTGAATATCGGATGCATCAATACGCAGATTTGACAATGCTTTTTACATCTTCTGGCCGAATGGCTTGGCGCTCTCCGATTGCGACCCATCCACGCTCTAAAAACACATTCATGATCGCACTGTCAGCACCTTCATAATCGGATGTGTACTCAGAAATTCGCGTTTTTACGCCCAAGGATTGAAAAAATTCCTCTGTCTTTTCAATGGCCAATTTTGCGATCGTTTGATCCGTACCATGGAGGTTCCAAACACGCTTTCCATACTGAATAAGCTTCTCTTGTTTGTTCTCAAACTGGTGCTCATAGAGACGCGGTGCAATAATCGCAAGCGACTGTGCATGATCGATGCCATACATCGCCGTTAGTTCGTGTCCGATCATATGTGTTGCCCAATCAGAAATAACACCACAGCGTAAATTTCCATTGAGTGCTTGCGTTGCACACCACATTAAATTAGAGGCCAATTTATAATCAGATGGATTCTCAATTACTCCTCGAATATCGATCAGGGTTTTTAAAATGGATTCCGCTTGACGTTCTTGAAGCACATTGTCGGATGGAAAGGTTAAATATTGTTCAAGTGTGTGCGTGTATGCATCAATAATTCCGTTTGCAATTTGCCGTTTCGGTAAAGTCGCGACCAACTCCGGATTGCAAAACGAAAACTTTGGAAAGAACAACGGACCTCCCATTCCTCGCTTCTGCTTAAGATCTCTACGGCTAATAACAGCTCCAGAATTCGCTTCTGAGCCTGTTGCTGGCAAGGTCAAAACAGTACCAAATGGCAGTGCTTTTTCAAACATACAGCCTTCTTTTTTATCAAGGACATCCCAAGGCTCACCCTCATAAAATAGTGCCCCACTCATGAACTTAACTCCGTCAATTACAGAACCTCCACCGACAGCTAAAAAGAAATCAATTTCATGTTTCTGCGCCAGCGCAACACCATCCATTAATGTGGTGTACTCAGGATTTGCCTCTACACCTCCGAATTCAAAAACATCGAAGCCCTTGAGCTCATTGAGCAGTTTGTCGAGAAGTCCTAATTGTTTGACACTACCACCGCCGTATACAATCATTATTTTTTGCACTTCGAAGGATCGAAGCAATTCTGGCAATCGAAACAGCTGATTTTTTCCAAAGAGGATTCGGGTCGGGTTAATAACTTCAAAGTTTTCCATAATTCATCAAATAAAAAACCCCGATCATCAATTGATGTCGGGGCTCATTAAACTTATTTTTGATTAATAAGCACCATTGTCTTGCACGGCATATGCGACAGTGAGTGCATCAATTTTTTGTAGTTGATCTCGAATATCAAAAATCAATACTGAAGGAGCGGATTGATCGGCCTTCACACACGTGATTACATTTTCAATACGTTCTTTCATTCGTGGTGGTTTTGATTCAAACTTGTCCAATTTCCATCGTGAAATGGCATTTGTATTGTACAGCTCACCAGCGCTTGGTTGTACTACATTGTCCAAAAACAATGCGTAACCTTCTTTAAATTCGGCTGCCCTTGCTTTGTTCCTTGGCTCTCCCAAATACAGGAAATCAATTTCAGAACGCTGCTTGTACGGCGTCAAGTCTGTTGCTTTCACACCTATTGGGCGCTCCACTTTCACAGTTGGATCAGACTCTTTTGTTGTCGTAGCAACCATAAAGAAGAACAAAAGCATGAATACAATATCAGGCAATGACGACGTGTTCACACCTGGTACTGACTTACTATTTTCTTTTCTAAACTTTGACATAATTTTCTAACTATCTCGAATAAATTTTAGTTTGGCTTCACTTCAATGATTCGGGTTGGATACAACACATCGAGCAAGTCCAACTTGCGCTGATCTTTTGCTTCATCTTCCTTGTCCATTGCTCTTCGTTGCTTGATAACACCAAATGATTCTCCAAAAATTTCTTCTGCCGCATCGTCTTTTAACTCGAAGTACGCCTCTTCAATTTCAGAGTGGATTTTCGCCATTAGTTCATATTGTGTCTTCGCCATGACCTCAACTCGGACGTGTGCTTGAGAATGAATCTCTTGAAGCGTATTTTTTCCTAGCAAACGCAGTGCATCTGCCTTTTCACTCCATTCCTCCAAAACTTTCGCCTTGAATTCAATATAATCTTCTGCAACACCTTCCATATTCTCAGCAGCACTTAAATCTGCATCAGCTCTATCGATCTCTCCTTCCAATTCTGTCTTCGTAATGTAAGAATAGAATGGAAAATTAAATCCTTTGTATCCCGGATTCTTGATCGCTGCTTTGGAACCTGATCTTGAAAGGCTTTGATTCATTCTATAAAACTCAACGATTTTTTCAGAAATCTCATCTGGATCTTCCACACGCTCTCCCCGAACCATAAGTTGATTCAACTCATTGGCTTGAATTGCACAAATGTTACGTCCTTCAATAGGCGGCACCTCAGGTGGATTCTCGATGATTTTAGGAATCTGACGCAAGTAAGCCGTATCCTTGTCCATCGTTGTTGTTACCAAGAAGAAAATCAACAATAGAAAGGCGATGTCAGCCATCGACCCAGCATTAATTTCAGGAATTTCTCTCTTCGCCATAATTTTATTTTCTTAATCGTCCCATCAATGGGCTCAATACCCAAACAAGCGCACCAACCGCAAGACCAATCATTGCTGTATAAATTCCAGCAGTAACTGTTCCAATGGTCGCACTGTCTGTTGCAACCTTCTCACTTAGATTGAGTGTTTCGTTTGTATCGCTCGATCCTGCCGCCCAAAAGATGAGGAACAGCACAAGTGCCGCAATAATCCCAACGATTGAGAGCGCTGTTTTCTTTGTGTTTGTGACCAAACCAACAAAGAAGAAAGCCAAGATGACCCCAGCTCCACCGAGCACGATGTATAAAGTATAGTTGATTGCCAAAGCCAATTTGAAGCTTTCCAAAAATTCTTGTTGATCTGCGATCTCTGAATTCCCGTTAGGGCCCATGATCACAAGAAAACTTGCAAGAACACCAACTACAACGAGTACGACCTTTAAGATCGCCATTATCATATTTAGTTTTTTATCGTCCATGTTTTTACGTTTAATGGTTTATAATTCTGTTGAATACTCAACCACTACGCTTTAGCCACTTTCAATTTCAACATCATATCCACCAAAGAAATTGATGCGTCTTCCATTTCGTTTACAATTCCGTCTACTTTAGATACGATATAGTTGTAAAAAATTTGAAGGATAATTGCTGCAATAAGACCAAAAACTGTTGTCAATAAGGCTACTTGAATACCTCCTGCAACTGTAATTGGCGATACCTGACCGTCTTTCACAATTTGTTCGAAGGCCTGAATCATACCAATAACCGTTCCCATGAACCCAAGCATTGGAGCCAAAGCAATGAAAAGAGACAACCAAGAAAGTCCTTTCTCTAGCAGTCCCATTTGAACTCCTCCGTAGGCAACAACTGATTTCTCAACCATTTCAATCCCTTCATCCGAACGATCCAATCCTTGATAGAAGATAGATGCAATTGGTCCTCTTGTATTTCGACACACCTCTTTTGCAGCATCAACACCACCATTCTTTAGGGCTGTTTCAACTTCATCAAGGAATTTTTTCGTGTTGATCGTTGACAAGTTAAGGTAAACGATACGCTCTATTGACAATGCCAATCCAATGATCAAACAAATCAATACTGGAGTCATCCAAAATGGATCACCTTCGATAAATTTTTGCTTCAATTTTTGAACGAAGTTCACTTCTACTTCTTCCTCAGCTTCAACAGCCGTATCCTCATTCGTTTCTATCGCGTCGCTTACAGCATCTTCTCCAGCATCTGAAGCTACTGCCTCAATACTATCCGCCGTCGTGGCCAAGGAATCTTCACCATCTGCCAAACTAACGTTAGCGAAACCAAATGTCATTGCTGCTGCAATTGCCAAAGAACTAATTACTTTTTTCATGTTCTCAAAGATTAATTTAATCGTATTCTAAGTTTAAATAATACGCCAAATTTAATAAAATTATTTGCACAATGGCGCTGTACGAATGTTATGAAACCATCAACAAGGATTCATTCTTCGAAAACACCGTGTAACTGGTTGATTCAACACTAATTACTCCACACTATTTTTCCCACTTTTCCGGTTCAATAGCAACAGCAACCTAATTTGTTTCTGTCGACTCAATCTCTTTCACTGGTTGTTCGATAAAAAAGAAGGGATTGGAACCATTACAGGTCCCGCACAATTTTGGGTTTCGGCTCGAACCATAGTTCGACTCCCATCTCCCGCAAACAAAAAAAGAGCCTCACAAAGTGAAACTCTTTTTTTGAGCGGAGAGAGGGGGATTCGAACCCCCGTTACGTTTCCGTAAACACGCTTTCCAAGCGTGCGCGTTCAGCCACTCTGCCACCTCTCCAATTTTTAAGTTCGTGAAAGTACTAAAAAGTAAGATCAATCAAGCTCTCCTCTTAAATTTTTGGATAGCTTTCTCAATGATTCCTCCCTGTCTTGTAAATCAACACAAGCCATCATTTTAGTGATTGCAGCTTCACTCGTCAGGTCTTTTCCACTTATCACTCCGATTTTATTCAATAAAGAACTTGACTTATACAACCCCTGTTGAACAGATCCTGAGTTGCATTGGGTAATGTTTAAAACAATCCCTCCTTGTGCAATAAATCCACCTATGACTTCCTCAATTGCCGGATTGTTTGGCGTATTACCTGTGCCGAATGTTTCAAGGACAACACCATCAATTTTGTCAATATCAAATACTCCTGTATACAGACGAAGATCTATCCCAGGAAAAAGCTTCACAAGTGCAACACGATTGTTCAACTTCAAATCAATTGAAAGTTGATCGTTATCACTACGATACAGTGAACCCATGTTGTATTCCAAATTGACCCCTGCTCGAACCAATTCAGGATAATTCGGTGAACGGAAAGCCTCAAAATGATCGGCCGAATCTTTTGTGCATCGGTTTCCTCTAAAAAGCTTATAATCGAAATATACCACTACCTCTGTAATCAAAGAATGACCATCTGCATCTTTTGCTGCCGCAATTTCCAATGCCGTTATTAAATTTTCCTTCCCATCGGTTCGAATTATACCAATGGGCAATTGCGAACCAGTAAGAATAACTGGTTTTTGCAAGCCGTCAAAAATAAAACTTAACGCAGAAGCCGTATACGCCATGGTGTCCGATCCGTGGAGTACTACAAAACCATCGTAGTGCAAATAATTTTCAAAAACCGTTGTTGCAATTTCATTCCAACGCTCAATATTGATCTCAGAAGAATCAACAGGTTCATTGCAACTAACACTATCAATTTCAATATTTAATCGATTGATTTCAGGCACGTGCTGTGAGATCAAATTGAAATCGACATTTGAGAGTTCTCCCGTTGCAGAATCCTTAATCATACCGATGGTTCCTCCAGTATAAATAATGAGTACTTTAGGTTTTGCTTTCATCACTATTGCGTGTCTCGTTAAATTTGTATTCAATACACTTCCAACTGTTCGATGGATCAAATGTCCAAGTCAAATAAGTGCTTCGCATTTAATGTCGTAATCTCCTCAACTTCTTTCAAAGAAATGCCTTGGGCATCTGCAAGCTTCTCTGCAATATGCAACACATAAGCACTTTCGTTTCTTTTGCCTCGGTATGGAACTGGTGAAAGATAAGGAGAATCCGTTTCCAGTACCAAATACTCCAAAGGTATTTTTCGGACAACCTCATCAAGTTTGGCATTTTTATAGGTCAAAACACCCCCGATACCCATTTTAAAATTGCCATATTCCATTATGTGATTTGCCTGCTCTATTGTCCCAGTAAAGCAATGGAACACGCCGAACAGCGACGCATCATTTACTTCGTCAAGTATCGCAAATATTTCATCAAACGCCTCTCGGGCATGAATCACCACAGGCAATTTTAATTCCTTTGCCCACTCAACCTGCATTCGAAATACTTTTTTTTGCGCTTCAATAAAAGTCTTGTCCCAATAAAGATCCATTCCAATCTCCCCAACAGCACAATACGATCTCGAAAATAGATTTTCCCGTATCGTTTCAAGATCACGCTCCCAATTGGCTCCGACCGAGCCCGGATGGAGTCCCATCATGCTCTTACAATTGTTTGGATACTTTTCCTCAAGGCGATGCATTCGATCAATAGAATCAACATCAATATTCGGCAATAAGAAGTATTCAACTCCAGCAGCAATCGCTTTTTGCATTACCAAATCAATATCATCGTCGAAAGCATCGACAAAAAGGTGTGTATGTGTATCAATAAACATTAGTAAAGAGAAATACTCAATCCCGCCTGAACCAGATTTAACTGCTCACTTGCCGCATTGGAAAAAATCGTATTGAAGTTATAACTCAAAAACAACGCCCAGTTCCTGAACCCAGTTCGGACGTGCATGGAGTAAAGCAATTCATTCAAATCGGGAAAACCAAAACGTTTAGCAACTTCTCTATTACCGTTGGCATAGCTCACATCCCTCGAATAGCCAGTTGCCTGATAGCCTATTTTACCTCCCACATGAAATTTAAGGTGTTTCCATCCCTCATTTCGAAAACGAAGCTCTATCGGAACAGAAAAACTATTCCCACCAAAAGATATTTTGCTCGACTCCACCTTGGATGCTTGAGGCACATAACTGGTTGTTCCCAATTCGTAATCGCGGATCAAATGATTGTCATGTCGAATCGATACAAACTGGTGCGAAATGCCAATGCCCAAGGCAATTTTATTTTTTGAAACCAATGGAATATCAAACATGATATTTGTATTCAATCCAATTGAACTCCATTCGTTTTGTAACAGCTTTTGACTGCCCGTCCAATCGTTGTAGGTCACATCAAAAATGAGCCGGTCGTACTTGCGTATTTTATTGGCCTCAGCTGGACGCAAGCCTGTATTGAACCACATTATTCCGCCCCTAAAACGAGAGGTCAATTCACCTTCACTTGTGTACTGACCAAACAGTACCTTCGATACAATTAAAAATCCAAGAAGTGCGAAAAATTTATTCATCCCCCATTTTTTTTTGCCAATTCCACGCATCAACGATTGCGTCCTCGACTGATCGCTCCGCTTCCCAACCAAGACAATTCTTCGCTTTTGTTGTATCCGCAAAAATTTGCTCAAAATCACCAGAACGCCTCGGACCGTAGGCCCAATTCAATAGAAGTCCCGAAACTTTTTCGAAAGTATGAATTATTTCTAGAACACTTACGCCATGCCCCGTACCCACATTGATCGTTTCCAGTGCAGGTCCACTTTGCAGTTCCAACCACTGAAATCCTTTGATATGCGCATTTGCTAAATCAACAACATGAATATAGTCGCGAATGCAGGTCCCATCCACTGTATTGTAGTCGTTTCCAAAAACGGTAAGTTCATTTAATAATCCTGCAGCCGTCTGAGTTACGAAGGGCAATAGGTTATTGGGACGACCCAACGGCAACTCCCCAATGTGTGAAGAAGGATGCGCTCCAACCGGATTAAAATACCTCAAATTAAGAAAGCGCAGGTTACTTCCTGATTTGTGTACATCAGAAATGATCCGTTCGCACATCTGTTTTGTCGCTCCATAAGGCGAATTGGCCTCTTGTATGGGTGTGTCCTCAGTAACGATGGACGATTCTTTTGGCTGACCGTAAACCGTACAAGAGGATGAAAACACAAAGTTCTTCACGCCAAATACTTCTGATAGTTCCAGACAGTTTATCAAACCATCAACATTATTTCTGTAATACATCAGTGGGTGGTCCACAGACTCCCCAACGGCTTTGTATGCAGCAAAATGAATGACTCCATCAAGATCATGTGTCGCGAATACCTTAGACAAATCACTTTTACAAGTAACATCCAACTCATAGGTCACTGGTCGCGTGCCAACAATTGCCTCAATGCCATCAATTACCTCAGAACTCGAGTTTCTGAAATCATCGACAATGATCGGATTGTAGCCACGCTGGATCAATTCCACCACGGTATGTGATCCAATATAGCCCGCCCCGCCAGTTACTAAGATGTTTCTTGTCTCTTTCATTGTTTCAAAGGTAAGAGAATTGAGTTAAATTCGCTGTATGGAGAAGAAACCAAAAATAGATTTACAGCAACATACAATGAAGCGGGTATCCAAAAAATACCTTTTAAAAATTCTTCTGTACCTACTATTGTTAATTGGTGCAGTTCTCCTCGTATTCAATTTCAAGCAATCGAAACAACTTGGTAAGAAAAAAGATGCAATCAAGGATGTGCGAGAAATTAAAAACATTACAATCGAAAAATAAAAAAGACGCTCCAAAATCGAAGCGCCTTTTTTTAAAATTTTTATTGTGTCAACTAGACTTTCAATCCCTTCACAACACGTTCTTTTCGATTTGTCTTATGTAGTTTCTTTTTCATTACGATTAGGTGTGCTCCACTACCTCCGCTACGTTCAATATGATACGTTTGTCCGCTATATTCTATTTTTCCACCCTTGCTCGGATCTGCTTTCCAATCTGCAACAATGAAATATTTTCCATTTGGCTGACCTGGTCGGGTGTTGAATGTCAGCGTTCTGCCGTTCCCCTCCTCAAAACGAACAATAATTTCTCCATTTTCTCCGTACGCTTCAAACATTCCGAATGTTCCAAAAGGAATTGTAACGATTTCCTCGTCCTTGCTTGAATTACTGATTAATGTTCCATCGTCATTCGTTCCTTGATTTCCCGATGAACTGCTTCGAATTAATTTTATCGTTGTAGAAATTCTAAATTGTACTTTTTTAATGTTGTTTACTGAACTTAAATCAAATTCAGATTCAACTGCTTTCGTATATGCTAGCGGCGTACTACAACCTGCCAATAATACACCAGTCATTAAAATAAATAAGTACTTCATAATCGTATTTTTTTTTCAAATATAATAAAGCTAAATATCAAAAACGATGCCTAATTCATGTGATTTGTAAAATCATCCTATTTTTGCAATAAAATGACCAATTCATGGGACTTTCAATTGCTAAGTTTACATTCAATCCATTCCAAGAGAATACCGTAATTGTACACGACGGTTCATCCTGTGTGATCATCGATCCCGGTTGCTATGAGCGCAGTGAACAAGAAGAGATGACTTCTTATATCTCTTCAAACAATCTGACTCCAAAAGCCGTATTGCTCACCCATGCTCATTTGGACCACATCTTTGGTTGCGATTTTATATTGAAACAATACAACGTGGATTGCTACATGCATGAGAAAGACCTTTTCACGTTTGAGATGGCACAACGGTCTGCTGATACGTATGGCATTCCTGGTTTCATCCAACCTCCAGTACCCAATAAACTATTAAAAGGGGGTGAAACATTGCAATTTGGTGAAATTGAATTTAAAGTCCTGTTTACCCCCGGACATAGTGTCGGACACGTCGTTTACTACAATGCTGAAAATTCTTTCGTTATCAATGGAGACGTTCTTTTTGCCGGTAGTTTCGGAAGAGTTGATCTTCCCGGTGGAGACATGGCTGTTTTAAAAGATAGTATATTCAATACGATGTTTGCATTGCCTGAAGAAACAGTTGTTTATTGCGGCCATGGTGCAGAAACAACAATTGGTGCAGAAAAACGTTCTAATTATATCCTTCAGTATTAGGTTCTATGCGCATCGCGATAAATACACGTTTTCTACTCTCCCACAAAATGGAAGGTTTTGGTTGGTACACCTATGAAATTGTTAAACGCATTGTACAAAACCATCCAGAACACGAGTTTGTTCTCTTCTTTGATCGCACCTACGATAAGAAATTTGTTTTTGCGAAAAATGCAATCCCTGTTGTCCTTTATCCACAAGCTCGGCATCCGATTTTATTTCGTATTTGGTTCAACCTTTCTGTAAAACGGGCATTAAAAAAGTACAACGCCGACTTGTTTTTTTCTCCCGATGGATACTTGTCCCTTACATCAGAGGTAAAACAAATTGGAGTAATTCACGATTTGAACTTTGAACATTTTCCTCAGGATTTAAAGCCTGTAATGTCGAGATACTACTTGAAGTATTTTCCAAAATTTGCACGAAAAGCAGCGCACATCATAACAGTCTCAGAACATTCCAAACAGGATATTTGCTCAAGCTATGCGATTGATCCATCCAAAGTAAGTGCCATTTGGAATGGTGCCTCAAATGTGTTTGAACCACTACACGAATCTTCAAAACAAGAAGTTCGATTGGAATTTTCGAATGGGAACCCCTACTTCCTTTTTGTTGGAGCGATACACCCCCGAAAAAATGTGCAGCGACTAATAAAAGCATTTGAATTATTCAAGACAAACAATCCATCATCAAATATTCAGTTGCTCATTGTTGGAACTGAGTTGTGGACAAATGCGAATGTTAAAGTAAACATAAAAGAGGCAATCAAAAATCAAATTCATTTTACAGGTCACCTACCTTTGGATACTCTTGCTAAAGTTATGGGAGCCGCTACTCTGTTTACATATGTTCCTTATTTCGAGGGATTTGGTATCCCACTCGTCGAGGCGATGAAATGCGGAACACCAATACTATCAGGAAATTTAACATCATTGCCTGAAGTCGCTGGAGATGCTGCAGTCTATTGTGACCCCATGTGCGTAGAGGATATTTCTCTCAAGCTAAGTACATTGGCCAATGATTCAAATCTTCGAGACGAACTCTCTAGAAAAGCGCTAGAGCGTTCAACATTGTTTTCGTGGGACCGATCTGCTCAAAAAGTATGGGAGGTATTGGAGCAACACCTGAAGTGAATCTCACTTATGCGTAAAACGGCGCAATCATAAGATATACAATAACTCCACTAACCGCAACATAGAACCACAAAGGCCACGTAATTTTCGTCCATTTCTTATGACGAACATAATTTCCTTCCCAAGCGAACAAGTAGCTAAAGAGAACCAAAGGAACTACAGCTACACTTAATGCAATGTGCGTAACAAGAATGAAAAGGTACAATGAACGGTAGGCTCCTTCATAGGCTGTGGAGTCAGAAGTCATGTGATATGCCACATACGATGCCAAAAACAGCAGTGAGAGCAACAATCCAAAGCGCATCAGCCCACGATGTAAACGCATGTTTTTTTGCTTGATGGCGATTAATGCCGCAATTAGAACAACAGCAGTAATTCCATTGATGGTAGCATAAACCGGAGGGAGAAAACTCAGGTCGACACCATCAATCCTTACTTTAAATAACAACGCTACTACAACAGGTATTGCAACAGAAGCAGTATAGATAGCAATTTTTGCCTTCTTTAATTTATTTGGATTCAATTCCGTATTCATAATTCAATAATTTTCGAATGTCTAATTCCAGTCGATCAATATCATCGACGAGTGTTCCATTGTAAACCCCTCTCACGAGGCCCTCAGTGTCAACCAAAGCGAAGTAAGGTGTGTGTCCAAATCCACCATCAATCGCATCGTTTCGTTCAGCACCGTTAAAAAATTCTTTGGCAAGGAGGTGTGTTGTTGACTCTTTTCCAGTTAAAAATTGCCAGTTTTTTGCTGTAACCTCATAAGATGCCATATATTCTCTCAAACGAGCCGGCTGATCTTTTTTTGGATCAATAGAAAAACTAAAAAATTCCAAATGATTCTGTAAGTCTACGGTCATGTCTGAGAGCCGCTTCATTTGGGCTGTCATCGAAGGACAAATTGTAGGACAGTGTGTAAAGAAAAAGTCAACCACCCAAATTTTAGATTTAAAATCTAGCGATGAAATCATCACTGAATCCTGATTCAAGTATTCAAAAGACGGCACATGGTGATAGATTGTATCTGCTACTTCAACTCCATCTATTGTCTTGTATTCAATGTCGCGCTCCCCAATAATTGGAAGTACGCGCATCATCTCTTTTACTTCGGTATCATTGGTACATTCTGTAAATAAGAATTGTACCGCCGCACAGATGATCAATAGAAACCTACTTCTTACCATACGCGTCCTTGTCATATTGTTTTTGAAGCAAAGCAATGTGTTGCTTCATTTCACGGATATAACCTTCCTGAGCTCCAGAACGAATCATTCGCAATTGATTCGTCTTATCAATTAGGAGCATCATTTCTTGAAAAGCGAAACCGCCAAAGAACGCATCCCCTGTTTCTTCTAACAAGCTTCTACCATCGTGCGTGATATCAAATACCTCCTTCACTGGACCTGATGCTAAGATCCAAATCTCAGGATCAAAGTCATTAATTCTGTCCATTAACATGGCCTGCACTTGGGTCAAATCAGTCACAGGGTTTCCTTTTCCATCAGTAACGTATGAAATAATTTTTACCCCCTTATCGTCAATATTTTTTGCGAGCTGAAATACCTGGAGATTTAAATTGACAAGTGAAATTGCACATTCATTCGGACACGTAACCTGTAATGTATTAATCAAGACAATGTCACCCTCAAAATCTTTAAAAGTTCTCTTCTTACCATCTACATCAGTAAAAGAATAGGCCGCTGCAGGACCCAGTTCCGGGAGCGTTTTAAATTGATGCGAACAACTGCGAGTTGCGAATAAAACCAATAAAAAAGCCGGACCGAATAAAAGCAAAAAAGCGAATGCTACTTTTAGTCGTCCGGCAGTTTTCTTTTGTGCCATAGCAAAGAGTTCTTAAAGGCCTTGCGTTGAGGGCCAATTTTCGCCTACTGCGGTTCCTTCCCAGAGGCAGATAAAAATAAGGTATGCAATGAAAATGAGATATGGTATTAATATAACATACCGCATTGCCTTTCGCTCATCACCAAGGTGCATGAAAGACATAACAATGTAACCTGCTTTGAGAAGTGTTAAAATGATAAAGGACCACTTAACGAAAGGCCAAGCTCCAGAACCCTGCTTAATTAATGCACCAAGCGCAACTTCAACAATGGTTACAACCGTTAATAAAACGGTTACAAAGTAAATCTTTTTACGAAGTTTTTTTCCTTTTTCCTCATCGTGATGAGAATCCAATGAATATTCGTAGATGTCGTCTCTAATCATAATCTTTTAGTTTCTATAATTAAACGAGGTAGAAGAACGTAAAAACAAAAACCCAAACCAAATCGACAAAGTGCCAATATAGACCTGTTTTTTCAATCATTTCATAATGCCCTCTTTTGTGGTACACTCCTCTCATTGCTCCAAGGAGGATCAATATGTTGATAATCACTCCTGAAAAAACGTGAAAACCATGGAAGCCAGTAATGAAGAAGAAAAACTGACCGTATTGTTGTGGTCCGTATTCATTTTGTTCTAGATTCGCTCCAAAAATCACATTGTCCTTAATCCCTGAAGTTGTGGCCTTGGAATACATGGTAGCAGCCTTTTCATGGTCCTCAATTTTATCTCCAATTTTATATTCACTTCCGTCTGATTTTACAATCAGCTCCATGTGCTCATTCTTTTTCTTAGCTACCTTGCCTACAGAACCATCATGAAGGAAAATCTTATCTCCCTCTACATGTCCTTCAGCAATAGCGTGACGGTAATCATGATCCAAATCTTCTTGCGTCATTCCATGTGAACCTGCTTTCACAACATCTCCTTTGGAATGGTGGTGACCCGCCTCTATTATTGTAAAGTTCTCGACCTCTCCATAATGACCTTTAACGATTGCTTGAGAACCGTCAGCCAATTCAATTTTTCCGAACTCAGATCCGTGAATAAAATGCGACCATTCCCAAGCCTGAGAACCAACGAAAAAGAAGCCACCTATAATTGTAGCAATCATCCACTTCACCACTCCTTTTTTATCCATTCGATGTCCTGCCTCAACAGCAAGTACCATTGTAACTGACGAGATAATCAGAATAAACGTCATCAAGGCAACATAGATTAATGGATAACCGTGTCCCAAGAAAGGGAGCGAATTGAAGGTTTCTTCTCCAATAGGCCAAGCAGTATCCACTGCATGTCGTGTCATTCCGTACCCGATCAAAAGCCCTCCAAATGTCAGCGCATCCGATACCAGAAAGAACCACATCATTAGTTTCCCGTAACTCGTGCTAAACGGTGAAGTTTTTCCTCCCCACAGCGTTTTCGCATCAATTTGTTTACTAGCGTGTCCAGCCATTCTTAAAATATTTTAATGTGCAAGTTTAATGAATAAAAAGTAAAAAAAGTAGTAATAGCAACCATAAAAATCCTAAAAAGTGCCAGAAGACAATCCCCATTCTGAGGCTTACATTCTGATCCTGATTTATTGCTCCTGAAAATGAACGTATTACAAGACGAATTAGGTACAAAAGTGTCACTATAATATGCAGCAAATGGGCAATTGTAATCCCCCACAAATAGGATGACGCCGTATCGGCAGACTCCAATGCTTTGACTTGCAAATAAGTGTCAAGTTTTACTCCATTGTAGGTTAGATTTCCATTCTTGTAACCCATCTCTACCCCTTTGTAGTAGATGTGAAAATCTTCTCCAATCTGTCCTCGCATGAAAAAATGACCCCTGTCGTCCTGAATGTGTGCAGCCATGTAGGACAATCGAATTCGATCAACAGCTTCCATCTTAACTCCCTCATTTGTTTGAAGTTCCCCATCCAAAATAACCATCTCTTGATCTTCCCAATACAGTCGATGCACTCCGTCGTCTTTTACTTGGAACTGTTCTTTGTCCTTTGGTTTTAAAAATTGTTTTGTAAATGTTTTTAGCGATTGCATCTCCTCTTCGGTAAGTTTTTCCGCGAGTCGGATGTAATCATTTCCATCAACGACGATGAACTCACCATTTTGTTTGATTGAAAAATAACTGCCATATTTCCCATCAGAAACAACGATTCCACTTCCCGTAAGGTGCGACCCTTTCGCTGCAAGTTGTCCATATCCTTTGTATTGCGAATAGACAAAACCCAGTCCCAATAGAAGCGTAATCACAATACTAATTTTCATTGCTTTCAATTTTCCTTGTCGAGCGAAAGAAATTGAGAATTGAAAAACAGCACTACTCAGCAGTATTAACGCCGTACTAATCCAAAATGCATTTGGCAATGGAAACTTAATCCAAAATGCATCCCCCATAGAGACAATGTAGGCAGAGGTCAATCCACCAAAAAACATAACAACAGATAGAATCCCGACATAAATGAGACTCATTTTGGCCTTTTCAACTTGCTTTTTATTGTCTCCACTCACTGTCTTCTTTATTTCTTTATTCATAGTAAAATGATATTAATCCATAACGCCCGGAAGGCGATCAAAAACATATAAAAACTGTATAATTGGAAGATAGAGAAATGATGCAAACATCAATTTTCTCGCATCTCGATCATCACATGTAACAAGCAATCGGTAGGAATACAAAAAGAACGCGATTCCAAGCATCAATGCAATAATCAATGAAATCGTTCCTGTCCACTCCATGATCCAAGGCAACAAACTAAATGGAATAAGTGCAAGTGAATACACTGCAATTTGAAATGCCGAGTTTTTTGATTTTCCTTCTCTAGACGGCAGTAAAGAAAAGCCTCCAGCCTTGTAATCATCGTATGAAACCCAAGCAATTGCCCAAAAATGAGGGAATTGCCAAGTGAACTGTACAAAGAATAAAACGCCCGGAACTAGACCGAACTCACCTGTTGCGGCAATCGCACCAAGCATTGGTGGAATTGCGCCTGGAAATGCGCCTACGAAAACAGCCCAAGGTGTTATTCTTTTCAATGGAGTGTAGAGAAATACATACATTACGAAAGCCAATAACCCAAGCACGGCAGAATACATGTTGATTTGATACAACATATATGTTCCGATCAACAAGCAAATTCCGACAACAATCACGCCCTCAGAAACTGACATGTGTTGCATTGGAATTGGACGTCGTTCCGTACGTTTCATCAGCTTGTCAAGGTCTCTTTCCCAAATTTGATTGGAACCATTAGACGCTGCAGTGACCAATAGACCTCCGATAAGAAGCAATGTCATTTGATACCCATCACTTCCTCCAGCAAAGAGAAATCCCGATAAGGCAGACACTATTACAAGGGCCGACAAACGGAATTTTGTGAAGACCAAATAAGCTTTTAACTTATCGATTAAAGATATTTTATTTGCAGCAATTTCCATGGCGGAATATTTCACCCCAAAAATAATCATTATTTAGGGTAGAAACAGCCGTTTTTAAGGTGAATTGTGAAAAATATTATTTCTGAAATAATTCCGTTGGATGGATCTGATATATTTATCAGACAAATGATAAACTTATTTGTAAAAACAAGAAGCTCAAGACCTAACTATTCCACTCTCAAACAAAAAAGGAGAACTCGAAAGTCCTCCTTTTGGTTGTAATCTTCTTGATTTGCTTACAGGATTAACATTGCATCCCCGTAAGAATAAAATTTATATTTTTCTTTGATCGCCTCTTGATACGCTGACATCATTAATTCATGACCTCCAAACGCAGAGATCATCATTAACAAAGTCGATAATGGCGTGTGAAAATTTGTAATCAAGGCATCTGCGATGCTAAAGTCGTATGGAGGGAAAATAAATTTGTTTGTCCACCCTTCATATGGCTTCAAGAAACCATCGGTCGACACGGAACTTTCAATCGAACGCATCGATGTTGTTCCAACAGCAATGATTTTATTCTTATTTCTTTTTGCATTGTTTACAATATCAGCACATTCTTGTGTAATGAAGGCACGCTCTGAATCCATTTTGTGTTTGGTCAAATCTTCCACCTCCACAGGTCGGAATGTTCCAAGACCTATGTGCAAGGTTACCTCTGCAAAGTCAACTCCTTTCAATTCCAATCGTTTCAATAACTGACGAGAAAAATGCAAGCCTGCAGTTGGTGCGGCAACAGCTCCCTCTTCTTTTGCATATATTGTTTGATAACGGTCTTCATCGGATTTTTCAACACCCCTTTTGATGTATTTTGGAAGTGGCGTTTCACCCAATTTCGTAATTGCTTTTTTAAATTCTTCATACGGACCATCGAACAAGAATCGAAGTGTACGCCCTCTCGATGTGGTATTATCAATTACCTCAGCAACCAATGAATCGTCATCCCCGAAATACAATTTATTTCCGATCCGAATTTTACGGGCTGGATCTACAAGAACATCCCAAAGGAGGCTTTCTCGGTTTAGCTCTCTTAATAAAAAGACTTCGATCTTTGCGCCTGTCTTTTCCTTGTTACCATACATTCTAGCAGGAAAAACCTTCGTATTGTTCATGATCATTACATCTTTTTCATCGATGTAATCAATAACATCTCGAAAGAGCTTGTGTTCTATTTTTCCTGAATCTCGATGAATCACCATTAATCGTGCTTCATCTCTATTATCGCTAGGGTATTCTGCAATTAACTCCTCCGGAAGGTCGAAGTTAAATTGAGATAATTTCATTTTGTTCATTACCACTGCTACATCTTTTTAGATTATGGGGTGGCAAAGGTATAAAAATTAAGCTGTTCTAAAGGTCTAGATCCCGAATTATCTGAATCCACTCATCGACGGACTTGCTTTCTTCTATCCTTTGCGCTCCTGATTTTGTACGTCTTAGTTCGATTAATGTACCTCCGGAGTTTAATTTTTTACCAAAATCATTTGCAACAGATCGTATATAGGTGCCTTTGCTGCATGACAATTCAAATCCGATTTCAGGAAAATTAGTTGTGTCAATCTCAAATGCAGAGATAGTAATTCTATTCGCCTTTAATACAACCTCTTTTCCCGCTCTAGCGAGATCATACGCCCGTTTGCCATCGACCTGTTTTGCAGAAAATATTGGTGGTATTTGATCTTGTTCTCCAATAAACGACCGCCGAACCTCTTGCATTCTCTCCTCGGTTATATGTTCTATCGGGAACTCGTGATCATATTCTGATTCCAAATCGTATGATGGTGTTGATTTACCAAGAAGGATTTTTCCTGTATAGGTCTTTTCTCCGACCATTAATTCATTGACATTCTTTGTGTGTTTACCAGTACAAATGACAAGCACTCCCGTCGCCAATGGATCCAATGTGCCTGCATGACCAACTTTGATTTTTTTTACTTTGAGCTTTTGCTTTAAGTTCCAGCGCAATTTATTCACTACATCAAATGAAGTCCAATTCAATGGTTTGTCTACAACAAGCGTCTGGCCATCTTGAAAATCGGTTGCCTTCATTAGGTTATACAATTGACCAAATTATAGCTGCTAATCCTACTGCAAAACAATAAAACGAGAAGTAACTTAATTTGCTTCGCTTCACAATCTTAATCATCCATGTACATGCTAAAAGCCCTGTGAAAAATGCAGCAAAAAACCCTGCTATAATCGATGCTTTATTCGTACTTCCCAAAGGGCGAACCTTTGACAAATGATGGGTTCTCATTATGGCTACCTGATCCTCTGAGAGTCCCGCATATCGTAGGTCTTCCCCGTACCTTTCTTCCAATGAAGCCACTTGACAAGAGCACAACACTCCTTCATTTTTTAATTCCGTCCAGTGTGTTTCTTTTCGAACTAAGGCCGACTTCACACCTTTATTTGAAACAAATTCATAATCCGAACGCAATGCTTTAAGTATTTCCTCTGATTTTTTAACGGGGTGGCTTTTTGCTTCAACACTTTGAACTTCAAGATAATCTTTTGTCTTCACAAGCATTGCACCAAAAATTAGTGGGACCACCATTAAAAAAGAAAACCGTGCTGCTCGTGTGCGATCAACCCCAAGAAGTACGGCCGTTCCTATTGTTGCTCCAGATCGAGAGATTCCAGGCAGTATTGCAATGGCCTGAGCAATTCCAATAATTATTGCCCGCAATGGCGTTACCTTTCCTTCTGTTGCTTTTGCTCTATTGGCAAGAAACAATAGGCCTCCAGTTCCTATCAACATCATTCCAACAAGGAAAATATTTTCACTGAAAAAAGTATCTATTTCATCTTCAAACAGGATCCCAACAAAGGCAGCTGGAATCATTGATAACAAAATTAAAACAGAAAACCGCAGCTGTTCGTTGTTTTTGAATTGAAAAAGGCCTTTGAAAATTTCAAGAATCTCTTTTCGAAAAATGACAATTGTACTCAAAGCAGTTGCAAAATGGAGAATCACAGTCATCAACATTCCCTCCTCAGGAACACTTCCTAAGAGAGCTTTGCCCAATTCGATATGTCCACTACTACTTACAGGTAAGAACTCGGTTAATCCCTGGATAATGCCAAGAAGAATCGCTTCAAGTAAATCCATGAATATTTCTTATTGATTTGTTTTCGGCTTTTTCATAATTGCATAAAGGATTACAATATAACCGAGAACGATAAACATTGGGGCAATGGTAATTCGCACCGTTCCAAAAAGCTCATCTGCATTAAATTCATTTGGATCTTCAGCAGCTCCACCAATCATCAAGATAAAACCAAGTATGTTGATCGCCAATCCAATCAAAAGAAGTTTATAATTTTTCGCATTAAATGCATATGGGGCCTTCTTGCTGAATTCCTTTAAAGAGACTTCTTTTTGCTCATCCGATTTGCTCATACTTGATTGACTCGAGTTCGTTGTTTTATTAGTGGTTGTTTTCTTGCTCATACTTCAAATTTAATACAAATCATCTAATTTCATTCTCAAATATTTGTTAAGAGCAAACCATGTTGAAATTAGTGTGATGATAATACCAATAGCAACTAGAATTCCAAGTAGTAAAAGAAGTGTTTTGAGGTCATAAATAATTTCAATGGGGTCAAGCACATTGTTGAGTGCGTAAAAAAGTCCGAGTAAAATTGCCATGCCAATTATAGCACTGACAATACCTATACCAATGGCCTGCCATAAGAATGGGCGGCGGATGTATCGTGACCGAGCACCCACAAGTTGCATTGTTTTAATTGAAAATCGTTTCGAATAAAGTGCCAATCGGATTGTATTATTGATCATTGCCACCGCGATAACAATCAGAAGCAAGGCAACTGCAGCAAACAAAAGAACGAATTGTCTAAAACCAAGATTTACCGATTCAACACTTTCTTCCTGATAATTTACATCATCGATTTGATCACCATAATTTTCAAGAATTTTATTCTTTATGGACATCATACCGTCTATTGTAGCATATTCTTCTTTGGGCTGAAAACTGATGTTTGTTGGGATCGGTTGTTCACCATCCAATATTTCTAAAATTTCCTCCTTATCACCAAGACCAGCAAACTCCTCTAGGGCACGGTCTGCAGAAACATAAGTTACCGTGCTAAACTCATTCCATGTTTTTAGTTCTTGCTCAATTTGCTTAATGTCCGAATCGTTTAATTCAGGAGTGAAGAAAATATCGGCCGTTAAGTTTTCTTTTGCCTGGCGCTGAACATTCTCCAAACCGAAAAAACCTCCCAAAACGAGCCCAATCATAAACAATACGAGCGATATCCCAATAATAGTAGATACATAGCTACTTTTCACACCTCGTCTGCTGTTTTTATCTGTTCTTCTTGCCATCGTATATCAAAGTTACTTTAAACTCCATGATTTGGTGTTGTATATAAGAATTAGTTATGCAACAACCATTGTTGATTCTATCGGTTCAGAAAGTACTATTTTAAACTCCAAACTGATCCAAAGAAACGGATGTCTTTTGACCAATGATTAGCTCATTAACAAGTTTCCCTGTAGCTGGGGCCAAACTTAACCCCATCATGCCGTGTCCCGTGGCATAAATTAAATTCGGATAGGTTTTACTTCGACAGATGTAAGGCAATCCTGTTGGCGAGCATGGGCGAAATCCCTTCCAAATCTCCGTTCTAGGAGGTGTTTGAAGGTGCATTTCAGGATAAAAGGAATTGATTGATTTCACTATTCCTTCAACACGATTCATATTGATCCGAACATCATCTGTGTGCGTAATCTCCATGGTTCCTCCAAAACGTATGTCTTCTCCCATTGGTGTAACTGCAACTTTTCCTTCACACAGAATCGCCGGGATTTTTGGTCGAGAAGGTTGTGAGGAAAGCGTAAAGCTGTATCCTTTACCTGGTAAAACCCTCAGTTTTTCATCAATCATTTTAGCCAATTCCGAACTCCATGTTCCGCCAGCAATAACATAAGTGTCTGATTCTACAATACCATGATTCGTTACCAAACGTGAAAGTCTACCATTTCTCAATTCAATCGATTGAACTGCAGTATTTGCATGAAACTCAACATCCATACGTTGTAGCTCTTTTTGCAAGAACAGCATCAATTTGTTCGGATAAAGATGTGCATCTGAATGAAAATATACTCCTCCAAGTGCATGCACTTTTTGTCCAGTTTCCAAATTCGAGACTCCTTCTTGATCCAAAAAATCAACCTCAATCCCTAATTTTTGAGCCATTTCACCAACATGTCGTTCCTCCATCCCAACTTTTTCGGTCTGATACAACATAAGTAATCCCTTTTCCTCGTAATCAAATAGATTCAACTCTGTACTTAATTCTCGATAAAGGTGCTTGCTGAAAAATGAAATATCACGAAGTGCAGGCATTGATCGTTCAACGTGCTTCTTATTCGCAGATTTATAAAATTTAATTCCCCATTCAATCAATTCACGGTCGATCCTTGGTCGAATGTAGAATGGACTTTTTGAATGAAACATCCACTTTACGCCTTGAGCGATCATTCCTGGAGCAGCCAATGGGATGATGTGCGAAGGAACAATCATTCCTGCATTTCCAAATGAACAATTGCTTTTCATATCTCCTTTATCGATAATCGAAACTTGAAGTCCCGACTTCGCAAGATAATAAGCAGAAAAAAGTCCAATTACACCGCCACCAATAACTGTAACATTCTTTTTCATTTAAATTACTTGAAATCCATTTGCATACGGGTCTTCATTATCAATGACAATGGTATTGTATCCATGAACAAAAGCCCACCCTTCAATACTTGGAACAATTGCTGGAACACCATCAAAATCAACTTCCTGTTCAACGCGACCAATAAATTTTGAGCCAATAATACTCTCATGAACGAACTCTTGTCCCAATTTTAAATCTCCTTGTGCGTACCATTGCGCCATTCGCGCAGAAGTGCCTGTTCCACAAGGGGATCGGTCAATTGCTTTGTCTCCGTAAAAAACAGCATTCCGTGCAGAGGCAGTTTCATCAATTATTTCTCCTGACCAAAGAATATGACTCAATCCATTAATTGTTGTATTCTCTGGATGCACAAATTCATACCTTTCATTGATCTGCTCTCGAATAATTCTACTCCAGCGAATTAATTCTTCAGCACTGTGGTCTTGAATTCCTGTAAAATTTTCTTGTTGATCAATTATCGCATAAAAATTTCCTCCATAAGAAACATCAACCAATAAGACTCCAAGATCAGGGCAATCAACTTCTAGATTCTCAGCAGCCAAAAACGACTTTACATTCGTTAATCGAACGGAAGTTACTTTATCCCCATTCTGAGAGTAATCAATCAAAACAAGTCCAGCTGGTGTTTCTAAACGAAGCTTCCCTGGAATTTTAGGATCAATAAGTCCTTCTTCAATAGCAATAGTAACTGTTCCAATTGTTCCATGTCCACACATCGGGAGACAACCACTCGTTTCAATGAATAACACTCCCATATCATTTTTAGGATCTGATGGAGGATACAAAATACTCCCAGACATCATATCATGTCCTCGTGGTTCAAACATCAATCCTTTTCGAATCCAATCAAACTCACTTAAAAAGTGCTGTCGCTTTTCGCTCATTGATTCGCCATAAAGCTCCGGTCCTCCCTCAACAACAACGCGCACTGGATTCCCGCATGTATGCCCGTCAATGCACTTGAAAATCGATTTTGACATCATTTATAATTTGTTTGGAATTAAATGAAAAGGAAAATTTTGATACGCTACCAAACGCACCCAACGCCGGATTGAATCCGTTCCAACGGCAGTAAATCGGGCATCAGTCGAGGCTGGATAGGGTCCACCATGGTTCATGGATGGACACACTTCTACTCCAGTAGGAACACCATTATAAATTAAGCGTCCTACCCGCTGTTGAAGTTCATCTACCAATTCAGTCAATGTTTCACTGTCCTCCTTTTCTGCGAGAATAGTACCTGTCAATTGTCCCTCTAGTCCCCCGATAATCTGCAACAATTGCTGCTGATCTCTACATTTTACTACAATCGAAAATGGCCCAAACACCTCAGCATGTAATTTTGGATTCAATAAGAATTGAGTGCCACTGACTGTCGCAATTGTTTGATCTGCATAATTTTTTTCAGTGTGAACTTCATTCGAAATAACTTCAACTCCATTTTGTGCTGTCAATTCCAATTTCAGATTTGAATATGCCGCTTTGATCTTTGGATGTAACATGCACATTGGGTCTAAGGTTGCTATTTTTTCTGCGAGTTGATCAGTAAACTTCGACAACGCTTCACTGTCAATAGCCAGAATCAACCCTGGATTTGTACAAAATTGACCCGCACCTAAAACGATAGAATGGGCATAAGCTTCAGCCCATTTCGGACCATTTGAAATCAATGCATTTTGTGTAATCACAACCGGATTGATGCTCCCCATTTCAGCAAAAACTGGAATTGGTTCTGGTCGTGCATTTGCAATATCGAAAAGTGCTCGGCCAGCTTTGATACTCCCTGTAAAACCAACAGCCTTTATTTTTGGATGGTTCACTAATTCTATTCCAACCTCAATTCCTTTGCTGTTCAAATTTGAAAATACACCGTCAGGCATTTTCGTGCGCTTTGCTGCTCGAATCACGGCAGACGCAATCAGCTCGCCTGTTCCAGCATGCATTGGATGACTTTTCACCACAACAGGACAGCCTGCAGCCAATGCACTCGCAGTATCCCCTCCAGCTGTTGAATAGGCCAATGGAAAGTTACTTGATCCAAATACCGCAACGGGTCCCAATGGAATCACGGTTTTCTTCAAGTCCAATTTCGGCGTTGGTTGACGGTCTGGAATTGCCGCATCGTGTGATGCCAATTTCCAGTCTTCAGATTCGAGTAAATCAGCAAAAGTACGCAATTGAAAAATCGTCCTTCCCCTCTCACCTATCGCACGACCTTTAGGCAGTCCCGACTCTTTGCAGTAAGTGTCGAGCAGCACATCGCCAAGAGCTTCAATTTCGTCTGCTATAGCATTCAAAAATGTGGAACGTTGCACTTGAGAAGTATTTCTAAATACTTTAAATGCCTTCCATGCCTTATCAACCGAACTGTGGATTTCTTTAGTTGTAGCCTCAAAACATGTCCACTCATTCTCACTATTCATTTTTGGATCCATTGTTTTAAACCGCACCGATCCAATTGCAGACATCTCATTTCCAATGTAATTCTTTCCTGTAATCATGTTCTATTCCTTTCTCAAATTATTTATAATCAGGCAACTCTGGTCGTGATACCAAACCTGCATTGATAATCTCCAATACTCGAGCTCTCTCTTCTCCTATCAAAGGCAATCGAGGTGCTCTGACGTTCTCTGTACCTATACCTGTAGCCACCTCCGCAAGTTTAATGTTTTGAACAAGTTTTGTATTAATGTCCAGCTCAAGTAGGGGAAGAAACCACCGGTATATTTTCAATGCCTCAATTGTACGGTTTGCCTTTGCGAGCTCATAAATTGCCACTGTTTCTGATGGAAAAGCGCAAACCAGTCCAGCTACCCATCCATCCGCTCCCATAAATAGACTTTCCAGCGCCAAGGTGTCAACACCAGATAGAATGGCCAAGCGATCTCCAAATCGATTTTTTAATCGTGTAATATTTGAAAGATCCCGTGTTGACTCTTTCACTGCCTGAATATTGGGACATTCAATCAATTGCTCGAACATATCTAAGGTTATTTCGATCCCATAATCAACCGGATTGTTGTAGACCATAATTGGAAGGTCGGTACTGTTTGCAACAGTCTTATAATATACAACAGTCTCGCGGTCATCCGCTTTATAACGCATAGGCGGCAACATCATCAGACCACTAGCTCCATCCTCTTGCGCATGTCGAGCCGATTGAACAGCGGCTTTCGTTGTTTGCTCAGCAATATTAATAATTACTGGAATTGCTCCATCAACTATGCGAACCGCCTCTCGAACCAAAAGTCGTTTCTCAAGGTCGGTCAGTGTACTTGCTTCACCGAGGGTACCACCAAGAATAATTCCATGAACACCGGCATCAATTTGAGCTCGAATGTTTAATTCAAACATACTCAGATCCAATTCATCTTGATCTGTAAATTTTGTTGTTACTGCGGGCATCACTCCGCGCCAATTCATATTCATACGTATCGAATTAAATTCAAAAAATGGATTGTCTATTTCTGTTGTAAGGTAAAAATTCTCTCACTTTTTAGAAACAGAAAACAACCCTTTTCAAAACAAATTAGCAAAAAAAAGCCCCAACCGAAGTTGGGGCGCAACATTTTAACAGTGACTTTTAAAATTCAAAAGTATCCATAAATGCTGTCGTGAAATCTCCCTCGATAAACTTCGGGTCTTCCATTAATTTTTGGTGAAACGGAATTGTCGTTTGAATACCTTCAATGATATATTCTCCTAAAGCACGTTTCATTTTCTTAATTGCTTCCTCTCGTGTCTGCGCTACTACAATAAGCTTCGAAATCATAGAGTCATAATTTGGAGAAATTGTATAACCTGCATAAACGTGTGTATCAATCCGAATACCATGTCCTCCTGGTGAATGGTAGCTCGTTATCTTTCCTGGAGAAGGTCTAAAGTTTGCCTTTGGATCCTCTGCATTGATACGGCACTGAATGGCATGCAGTTTTGGGAAATAATTTTCTCCTGACATCTTATCTCCTGCAGCCAATTTTATTTGCTCTTTAATCAAATCATAATTAATTACTTCTTCAGTAATTGTATGTTCAACTTGAATTCGTGTGTTCATTTCCATGAAATAAAAATCACGGTGCTTATCGACCAAGAACTCAACAGTTCCAACGCCTTCATAGTTCACAGCTTTTGTAGCCTTTATGGCAGCTTCTCCCATTTTTTTACGAAGCTCATCTGTCATGAATGGTGAAGGAGTCTCTTCTACTAGCTTTTGGTGACGTCGTTGAATCGAACAATCTCTTTCCGATAAATGACATGCATTTCCATACTGATCACCAGCAATTTGAATTTCGATATGTCGTGGGTCCTCGATAAATTTTTCCATGTAAATACCATCGTTCCCGAAGGCTGCAGCAGACTCGGCTCTTGTTCCATCCCAAGCAGCTTCCATATCTTCTTCTTTCCAAACAATGCGCATTCCTTTACCTCCACCACCAGCAGTTGCCTTAAGAATGACGGGATATTTAACAACTTTTGCTGTTTTCTTGGCATCAGCAAGATCCTTGAGCAATCCTTTAGAGCCAGGTATACATGGTACATTGGCCGCAATCATAGTGGCTTTTGCATTTGCTTTATCTCCCATTCCATCAATTTGCTCGGGAGTTGCTCCAATAAATTTGATGTTGTGCTCCTCGCACACACGTGAAAATTTGGCATTTTCAGACAAAAAGCCATATCCTGGGTGAATGGCATCTGCATTTGTAATTTCTGCAGCGGCGATAATGTTCGGGATCGAAAGATACGATTCGGCACTTACAGCAGGTCCGATACATACAGCTTCATCTGCAAATCGCACAGGTAAGCTATCCTTATCAGCAGTTGAGTAAACCGCCACCGTTTTAATTCCCATTTCCTTACATGTACGAATAACACGTAAAGCTATCTCTCCTCTGTTCGCAATTAATATTTTTTTGAACATGCTCATAGCAATCTATTTTAATGAATGGAACTGGCACAAGATGTACCCTAGGTTCCAATAAAATCTAATTATGATGGATCAACTAAGAAAAGTGGCTGATCGTATTCAACTGGAGTTGCATCATCGACAAGGATTTTAACAATCTTACCTGATAATTCAGCTTCAATTTCATTGAATAACTTCATTGCCTCGATAATACATACAGTATCTCCAATTCCAATGGTGTCTCCTACGTTAACAAACATGTCCTTATCAGGACCAGGAGACCTGTAGAATGTTCCTATCATCGGTGATTTTACCGTTACATATTTCGAATCATCAGCTTCAGGCGCTGGCGCAGGTGCTGCGGGTGCCGCAGGCGGAGCTACTGGAGCTGCAACCGGAGCAGCGGCAATTGGAGCTGCTGGAGCTGCTGCTTGCACAATGATTTGTTTTTCCTCCTTAGGATTCTCTTGAGAACGTATCGTGATCTTGAAATCTTTTTGTTCGATTTCAACTTCGTTGACGCCTGACTTCGCGACAAATTTGATTAAATCTTGGATTTCTTTAATATTCATTTTCATATAGTGTTAGTCCGTAAAAATAATATTTTTTAAGAATTGTAAGCCCATTTTAAATAAACTGCGCCCCAGGTAAATCCACCTCCAAAAGCAGACAAAATAATATTGTCTCCCTTCTTTAATTTACTTTCGTAGTCCCACAGGCAAAGAGGCAAAGTACCAGCAGTCGTATTTCCATAATTCTGGATATTAATCATCACCTTTTCTTTCGTTAGCCCCATTCTATTCGCTGTTGCGTCAATAATTCGGAGGTTTGCTTGATGCGGGACGAGCCAATCTACATCATCGCTTGACAGCTTGTTTTTTTCCATGATTTCAGCTGAAACGTCCGCCATATTCGTTACTGCAAATTTAAATACTTGCTTTCCTTCTTGCTTGACGTAGTGCATCCTATTTTCCACAGTTTCAGCGGATGCCGGTGCTGCAGACCCTCCTGCTGGTTGAATCAAATGGTTTCTACCTGCACCATCACTACGAAGAATAAAGTCTTGTACTCCTGTTCCATCCGTTGTTGGCTCAAGCAATACTGCTCCACATCCATCTCCAAATATCACACATGTTGTACGGTCTTCATAATCGATAATCGAAGACATTTTGTCTACTCCAACAACTACTACTTTCTTGTAACGTCCTGTTTCAATGAATTGAGCCCCTGTGGCCAAGCCGTATATAAAACCAGAGCAGGCAGCAATTAGGTCAAACCCCCAAGCATTTGTCATTCCTGTTTTATCGCAAAGAACATTGGCAGTGCTGGGGAAAGGATAATCCGGGGTAACTGTTGCCAAGACAACCAAATCAACATCTTTAGGTGATGTTCCCGTTTTCTCCAGAAGACCTTTGACTGCTTCCGCTGCCATGTCTGAGGAAGCACCATCCTTCATAATTCTTCTTTCTTTGATTCCGGTGCGTGAAGTAATCCACTCATCTGAAGTATCAACTATTTTTGCCAAATCATCATTCGAAAGTACATCACTTGGTAAATACCCTTGAACTCCGGTAATTGCTGCGGTCGTTTTCATAATTAATTAAATGCTTCGTTAATTTTGTTTGCCAAGCCTGAACTTGCTACATCGTATGCGTGTAGTATCATGTTTTTTACTGCTATATCATTTGATATACCGTGTCCTATAATCACGTTTCCTTGTACGCCAAGAATTGGGGTGCCTCCGTAATTCTCGTAGTTGAATCGGTCGAGAAATTCGTCTTCTACCTTTCGCTTCTTTAGCATTGAATACATTCCCTCTGCCTGCTTCAAAACCACATTTCCTGTGAATCCATCACACACAACTACATCTGCTTTACCCGTGAACAAATCACGTCCTTCTACGTTGCCAATAAAATTGATATTATCTGATCCCGCCATTAACTTGTGTGCGGTTTGTGTAAGTAGATTTCCTTTGGTTTCCTCTTCACCAATATTTAACAGAGCGACGCGCGGACTTTCAATACCATAGACTCCCTTAGAGTACAAGGACCCAAGAACTGCAAACTGGTGCAAAACATCTGGTTTACAGTCTGCATTCGAACCAACATCCAAAAGAATAGATTTTGAACCGTCCACAGCGGGAAGAGTTGAAGTAATACAGGGACGAATAACCCCAGGAATGGTATGGATTTTGAACATCGAACCCACAAGCATTGCTCCCGTATTTCCAGTACTTGCAAAGGCTCGAATTTCACCGCTGGCAAGCAGATCAAAACCAACGGCAATCGAACTGTTCGGTTTTTGTGAAATTGCACGAGTTGGATGGTCGTGCATTGTTATCAAATCGGGTGCATGCACAATTTCAAAGCTAGAAGCTTCCTCATTAAAAGAGGAAAGGCCACTCAGAATTTGATTCTGGTCGCCTATCAGGACAATTTTAATATCCGCTGAAAGTTCTTTTCGTGCTAAAACCGCACCTGCAATATTTGCATCAGGAGCGAAATCACCACCAAGGACATCTACACCAATCTTCATAAAGAAGAACTAAAGTACAGAATTAAACCGCAACTTCTCTCTCTGCAACTACTTTTCCTTTGTAGTACAATTTCCCCTCGTGCCAGTGAGCATGGTGAAACAAGTGAGGCTGTCCAGTTGTAGGACATGTTGCGATGTTGTTCGCTTCTCCCTTAACGTGTGTTCTCCTCTTGTCACGTCTCGTTCTCGATATTTTTCGTTTAGGATGTGCCATTTTACTTTATTTATAAATTCTTATTTCTTCTTTAAATCTTTCAATGCCGCCCAGCGAGGATCAATTTGATCATCATCGCCATCTTCATCAATCTCTATTTGGTCCTCATCTTCTGATTCCCCATCAAACGCTATTGCATCTGATTTTTCCAATTCTGCTCTAGAGTATACTTGATATTCACTTAAAATATCAATGATTTCCTCGTTACATTCTCCATCGGTATGGACTGATCTTGATGGAAGTGATACGGAGATAAACTCAACAATATTTACTTTAACATCAATTTCAAATTCTTCAGGGTAAACAATAACCAATGATTCATCGTCGGACGGTTGATTGTCAAACTTGTAAATCAATTGAAATTGTTCATCAATAGCAACGTTCATAGGCTCTGTACACCGAGCACAAGCTGTCTCCACAACTCCATGCAAGGCGAAATTACCCACCAACATTGTTTCTTTTTTTTCTAAGGTTAACTTTACACAAAGATTCCCTTTTTGAACTAAAGAATAATCAATACCTTCAAAGAACGCATTGTCAATATCAAACTTAAATTCGTGAAACCCCAGTTTTAAACCTACAAAAGGGATTACGAACTCTTTATTTGACATAACAACTGTCTAAAAATTGGATGGCAAAGTTAACTATTTTAAACGAAAGAGCACTCCTTTGATCAATTAATTTTCCTTTGCTTGCTTTTTTTACGCCCAATTTGTTGCTTCTCATTCTCTCCGCCCCTCATTTCTGTAATCTCTTCCGCGTTTATCTGCGGGGCGACTTTTCAGCGGGTTCTCACTAATTTCTTTCTCTCTTGTCTGATTTCGATGCACGTCAATCGCGAGATAAATTGCGTTCCTCATCGACTCTCCTGAAGCGCTGTTTGAACCTGCTATATCGAATGCCGTTCCGTGATCCGGAGAGGTTCTAACAATTGGCAATCCTGCAGTAAAATTCACACCTTCATCGAAAGACAGCGCCTTAAATGCCGCCAAACCTTGGTCATGGTACATCGCTAAAATTCCATCAAATTCATATTTCGATTTCGAACCAAAAAACCCATCAGCTGGATAGGGACCAAACGCCATAATATCGGATGCTTTTGCTTGATTTATGGCCGGAAGAACAACTTCACCTTCTTCGCTACCCATTTTTCCGTTCTCACCAGCGTGAGGATTTACTCCAAACACAGCAATTTTCGGCTTGCGGATTCCAAAATCTTTTTTCAAGCTATCATTAAATGCTTTGATTTTTTCAAAAACTTTTTCTGTGGTTACAACTGTTGGAACATCTTTTAAGGGAATGTGACTCGTTACCAACCCCACTTTTAACGTCGTGGAAATCATCAACATTAGTGCGTCTTCTTCTCCCGCCATATCCGCTAGATACTCCGTATGCCCTGGGAATTTGAATCCGGTTTTACCCATTGCCTCTTTCGAAATAGGAGCTGTGACTAGGACGTCTATTTTTCCTGAAGCAAGATCTTTAGTTGCCCAATCCAAGGATTCTAAAGCATATTTCCCACCATTCGCTGTAGCCTGTCCTATATCGAACTGAAGTTCATCTTCCCATACAGACACTACATTTATCTTGCGTTGCTTAATCTCATCCGCCGATTTAATCGAAAGGTAATTGAAATCATGAAGTTTCGTCGACTTTTTATAAAAGTTCAATACCTTCGACGAAGCGTAAATAACAGGTGTACAATCTTGTAATATTCGATTGTCACTCAAAGCTTTCATAACAACCTCCGGACCGATTCCGTTCACATCTCCAATTGAAATACCAACGCGTATTGATCTGCTGCTCGATTTTTTCTGATTATCCATTGGTGTAATTTTTTAAGAAGTGATACAATAAGCGAACACCTGTTCCTCCCTTGGTCGGTAGGCATCTGTTCTATCAAGCCACGCAGGCCCTACTAAATCAATATGAATGTAGGGCGCATCAAAATCTGTAGTGCTAGCAACATCTTTTTCTCCCTTGAGAAAGGTCTCAAACAAGCCCAGTTCAAAATGCTGCATTCCTTTTGGTTTTTCAGCTTCGCTTCCCACGACAATGCGCTTATTGCATCCACCAAAATCTCCATTATTAATGATTTTCATTATTGGTAATTTTATGTTGCGCAAAGTTAATCAATCTTTTACCATGTGGCATCCTGAATTAATGAATTCTATTTTTGAATATATCATGCCCAAAACATATAAGAAACTTCTATTGTGTGACACACTGCTTAAGAATTGCATCATTTTCTTTATTTCTTGTAATTTTGTGGTGTGATAAATGAACGCCCCATAACAGACTGGATGCCTTTGACAAAAAAGGAATTGCAAAAACGTGGACTCGAAAGCGTTGATGTTGTCTTGATTTCCGGAGATGCTTACGTTGATCATCCAGCATTTGGAACTGCAGTAATTGGTCGAATTATAGAGGATGAAGGATTTTCTGTCGCAATTATTGCACAACCCAATTGGCAAGATGACCTAAGAGATTTCAAAAAATTTGGTCGCCCAAACTATTTCTTTGGTGTCACCGCCGGCTGTATGGACTCAATGGTCAATCATTATACGGCTAACAAACGACTGCGATCTACAGATGCATACACCCCAGGTGGAGAGTCAGGATTCCGTCCAGACTATGCAACTTCAGTATATTCACGAATAATAAAAGATCTTTATCCTGATGTACCGGTTTTAATTGGAGGGATTGAGGCATCTCTTCGACGTGTGACACATTACGATTATTGGTCGGACAAATTGCACCCAACAATACTAGAATCATCCAAAGCAGACTTGCTGGTTTATGGAATGGGAGACCAACCCCTGCGTGATATGTTGCGGCTATTAAAAAAAGGTGTTCCCTTCTCGAATCTCACGACAGTCAATCAAGTTGCATTTCTTCAAGATACCTCTGAACCGCTTCCAAAGAACAAAAATTGGAATACCGTCGAATTGTCCTCACATGAGACATGCTTAGAAGACAAAATCAAATTTGCAGCCAACTTTAAAATTGTTGAAGTCGAATCAAACAAATGGGAGGCGAATCGGATTGTTCAACAGGTCGGGACAAAAACATTAGTGATTAATCCTCCATATAAGACCATGTCGGAAAAAGAAATCGATCGCTCTTTCGATCTTCCATATACCCGATTGCCCCATCCCAAATACAAAAAACGCGGCGCTATTCCAGCATACGATATGATCAAATTTTCTGTAAACATGCACCGTGGCTGTTTCGGAGGGTGTAGTTTCTGTACAATTTCTGCACACCAAGGAAAGTTTATTGCTTCGAGAAGTGAAAAATCAATTTTATCTGAGGTAAATAATGTGACACAACACCCGGATTTCAAAGGTTATATCTCTGACCTCGGGGGGCCTTCTGCCAATATGTACGGCATGAAAGGGAAAGATGAAGCGATTTGCGCGAAATGCACCAGCCCAAGCTGTATCCATCCCGTAATTTGTAATAATCTTGATACTTCTCACAGCAAGATGACCAAACTGTATCAAAAAGTAGATGCACTTCCAGAAGTTAAAAAAGCCTTCGTTGGGTCTGGAATTCGATACGATCTTTTGGTGGACGATTTCAATAAAAATAATGACGATAACAACCACGATGAATACATTGAACAAGTCTTAACACG
>Ga0213861_10000525_pt1 | contig 33732 bp, 33 predicted proteins | sample PICome_4_FD_160110 | JGI IMG/M metagenome (GOLD analysis project Ga0213861, IMG submission 160110) | Coastal seawater microbial communities near Pivers Island, North Carolina, United States - PICO131 | ecosystem: Environmental > Aquatic > Marine > Coastal | place: USA: North Carolina... | reverse complement strand
GACCCGAGAAAGCACCACCGATGAGCAGAACTGAATTTGTCCTCGCCACAGCCATTATCCTGTTTGTGGCGTTTTGCCTTGGATGGTTTGCGAATTGGCTGTTGCACCGCTTTACCCGCGTCGCCGCAGATGACGTCGCACAGCTGGACAGGATGAGCCAGGAATTGCACGAGGCCGAGGAAACCCGCGATCAGGCCATCACCTATCTGCAACAGCGCGAGGCGGAACTGACGAATCAGTTGGCGCAAACAGAGGCGGAATTGGGCGCGGCCATGGAAGGCCTGCGCGATGCCCGCCACGAAGCCGAAGAAATGCGCGCCTATATCGAAAGCCAGTCACAGCCCCAGGGCGAAGTCTTTTCCAGCAAGAGATAAGCCGCTGACCTACCAGCGGTTCAAGGCTGCCTCGTCCTCACTGCGCGCGGCCACCCATTGTTCCCCATTGGCAGATATCTCGCGCTTCCAGAAAGGCGCGCGTGACTTCAGGTAGTCCATCAAGAATTCGGCAGCCTCAAAAGCATCTTTGCGGTGCCGCGCCGCCGTCGCAACCATCATGATCATCTCACCCGGAACCAGCCGGCCATACCGGTGAATGACCAAAGCGTCGCCCAGCGAAAACCGTGCCATCGCCTGCTGGGCAATTTCGGTCAGGGCCGCCTGCGTCATGCCGGGATAATGCTCGATCTCCATCGCTTCCATCGGATCACCCGGCAAATCCCGCACAACCCCGGTAAAGGTGACGATGGCCCCCATGTCGGACCGCCCCGCAGCAAAGGCCGCAGCTTCCTGTCCCAGATCAAAGGGGGGCTGCTGCACCACAACACGCATCCCCCTATCCCCCTGTCATGGGAGGAAAGAACGCAACCTCCCGCGCGCCGTCAAGCGATGCATCAAAATCAGTCAGCTTCTGATCCACCGCCACCCGCAGGGCCGATAAATCAGAAAATGCCACGGCATAGCGTTCTTCCCGCGCCTTCAGTTCTTCAACCAGATCCGCAACCGTACGCGCCGAGGTCGTGACCTCCTCGCGCGGCAGACCAACTCTTTCGCGCACCCAGGCGAAATACAAGACATCCATCAGCGCTCCTCCTTCAAATGGGGCATGGCCTTTACCAGATAGTCCACCCCCGTGATCGCAGTCAGCGCCGCGGCCAGCCACAACAGCCATAACCCGGCTCGTCCGGCCCAATCCATCCCCGCCAGCTTCCAGCGCAACCCCAAAAGGTCTTCCTCTTGACCAGACAGAATGGCCGATATCATCGCCTCGTCCATGCCAAAGACCGACATCCCAAGATAATGTTCAAACACACCCTGGCTGAACAACACAGCAATCGCTGTCATCTGAAAAGTGGTTTTCCATTTCGCCAGCCGTGTCACCTGCAAGGTACCGGCCACATCGCCCAGATATTCCCGCAACCCCGAAACAAAAACCTCGCGGAACAAGATCACCGTTGCGGGCAAGACCAACCAGGGCGACCAGCTGGAAAAGCCGATAATCACCATCAGGGCAATCACCACCATCGCCTTGTCGGCGATAGGATCCAGCATTGCCCCCAGCTTGGTTTCTTGGCCCCAGGCACGCGCCAGATAGCCATCAAACCAATCTGTCACAGCCGCAGATACAAACAGCAGCAAGGCAAACCAATCCGCATAGGGACGGGTAAAATACAAAAACATCACTGCAACACCCGGTGCAGCGATCAGACGCAAAAGCGTCAGGATATTGGGCAGATTCCACTTCATGACCGCACCCTACAATGCACAACGACGGTGTTAAAGCGGCATCCTCTCCCCTCTTTTTGGCAATAAATACCTTCCGCACTCACCGCCGGGCAAATCGGCCCAAATCCGGGCAACCCCTCAGCCACGTTCATGAAAATAGGCATAGATCGTTTCGGCCAATGCGTCCGAAACGCCGTCCACGGCCTTGAGATCACTCAGATTGGCGCGCGCCACAGCCTTGGCCGATCCAAAATGCGCCAACAGCGCGCGTTTGCGGCCCGCCCCGACGCCTGGCACGTCATCCAAGGGCGTCGCACCGACCGCCTTGGCGCGTTTGGCACGGTGCGTTCCGATCGCAAAACGGTGCGCCTCGTCGCGCATGCGCTGAACGAAATACAGCACCGGATCATTGTGCCGCAACGCCATGGGCCTTTTGCCCACCCGGTAAAACTCTTCTTTGCCCGCGTCCCGGTCCACCCCTTTGGCCACGCCGACCATGGGAATGTCCTCGACACCGAATTCCCGCATGATCGACGCCACGGCCGATACCTGGCCCGCACCGCCATCAATCAGCAACAAATCCGGCCAATGGCCCTCCTGCCGGTCCGGGTCTTCCTTGATCAGCCGTTTGAACCGCCGGGTCAGAACCTCTTTCATCATGCCAAAGTCATCACCCGGGGTCAGATCATCGCCCTTGATGTTGAACTTTCGGTACTGGCTTTTGATCATCCCGTCCGGGCCTGCCACAACCATGGCACCGACAGCATTCGTGCCTTGGATATGCGAGTTGTCATAGACTTCGATGCGCTGCGGCGGTTTCGGCAGATCAAAAGCATCCGCCAGTCCTTGCAGCAAACGGGACTGCGTTGCCGTTTCTGCCATCTTGCGCGCAAGGCTTTCGCGGGCATTGCGCAACGCGCCATCGACCAGTTCGGCCTTTTCACCCCGCTGCGGCACCAGCAATTCGACCTTGCGGCCCAATTTTCCTGACAATGCCTCGGTCATCAAATCGGGGTTTTCGATCTCATTGCTCAGGATCAATTGGCGCGGCGGCTCCCTGGTATCGTAGAACTGACCGATAAAGGCCTCCAGCACTTCAGCTGCGTCAACATCCGGGCCGACCCGCGGATAATAATCCCTGTTCCCCCAGTTTTGGTTCGCCCGGATAAAAAACACCTGAACACAGGCCTGGCCGCTGTCCATATGCAGCGCGATGATATCCGCCTCTGCCACGCCTTTGGGGTTGATCCCCTGCGCTGTCTGCACCTGGGTCAGCGCCTTGATCCGGTCCCGCAATGCCGCGGCGCGTTCAAATTCCATCGCTTCGGACGCGGCAGACATTTCCGAGGCAAGACGGGCCTGAATATCGGTCGTCTTGCCACATAGGAACCGCTCCGCGTCGCGCACGGTCTGGCGATACTCTTCGGGACTTATCTTGCCCACGCAGGGGGCCGAACACCGTTTGATCTGGTATTGAAGGCAGGGGCGCGTTCTGCTTTCAAACATCGCGTTCGAACAATCGCGCAAAAGAAAGACCCGCTGCAACTGGTTCAGCGTGCGGTTCACGGCACCTGCACTGGCGAAAGGCCCATAATAGGCCCCCTTTTCCTTCTTGGCACCCCTGTGCTTTTTGATCTGGGGATAGCCGTGGTCCGCCGTGACCAGAATATTGGGAAAGCTCTTGTCGTCCCGCAGCAGCACGTTGAATTTTGGCTTGAGCTGTTTGATCAGGTTCTGTTCAAGCAGCAGCGCTTCCGTTTCTGTTTTGGTGGTCAGAAACATCATCGAAGCCGTGTTGGAGATCATCCGTGCAATCCGCGCGGAATGGCCGGATGGCCGCGCATAATTGCTGACCCGCGCCCGCAGATTTCGGGCCTTTCCCACATATAACACACGGCTTTCCGCATCCAGCATCCGGTAGACGCCGGGCGATGCGTCCAGGGTCTTGAGATAGGCCTGGATCACCTCGTGCCCAACAGGCTGGATCTGTGTTTTTTCCGTCATGGGTCGGTCTGATTCTCCGTTTGGCTGCACTATGCAGCCTTGCGTAACAAGTGTTAAGCTATCCACGAATTCTGTGGATAACTCTGCGGGTAACTTTGGACCTTCCAGAATTTCTCTTTGCTTTTAGCACACTTCCACAGGGTGCCCAAAAAATAGGCAAGTCCGAAAGTGCTTGTTTTCTAAGGAAAATAAAATTCATGGGTACAAACCAATGGAATTACTTGGTTTTTTGTAACAGATTTGTGACCGATCAGCCCAGCAGTGCAGAACTTTGCTGAGCTGCTGTCACTCTACCCCAAGAACGTCCGGGGTCTGCCAGCCAAGGTGCTGCCCCCCATCCACGCATAACAATTGCCCGGTGACTGCTGGTGCATCCAGAAAATACCCCAACGCCGCCGTGATATCTTGGGGGTTTGCCCCGCGCTTCATCACTGTATTTGCACGTTGGTCGGCGAAATGCTGATCGGACTGGCGGCTGCCTTGCAGTGTCGGGCCCGGTCCGATTGCATTCACCCGGATAGCGGGGGCCAATGCCTGTGCAGTGGTCTGCGTCATTGCCCACAGACCCATTTTGGCCATCGTATAGGTCATGAACTCTGGCGTCAGCTTGCGCACGCGCTGATCAATCATGTTCACGATCAATGCAGCCGCCAGTGGCTCTCCGGCCTCATCCGTCTGTGCTGGAAGGTTTTGCGCGGCCATGGCTTGGGTCAATACAAAAGGGGCCCGCAGATTGCTGCCCATGTGCCGGTCCCAGCTTTCGCGCGTGGCGCTGAGAACCGTGTCATACTCAAAGATTGAGGCATTGTTGACGAGACAGGTGATTGGACCGCCCAGCGCATCGACCGCCCCCGAAAACAGGGCCTGGCACTGCGCATCATCCAAAAGGTCCGCTTTCAGGGCTATGCCCAATTGCCCCTTCGCGGTGATCTGTCCTGCTACAGCCTCTGCCGCCTTGGCAGAGCTGGCATAATGCACCGCCACGTCATAGCCACGATCCGCCAAATACAAAGCCATGGCCGCACCAAGGCGCTGGCCCGCTCCTGTCACAAGTGCCCGGCGCATGCCCGCCTCCTTAGATCAGTACGATTAAGATATAGAAGGCATATAGCGCAGTCAGGGCGATGCCCCAGATGCGGGTGATGTCTTTTTTCATATAGACAAAAGGAATGAGCAGCAAAGATGCGCCCAGCATGACCCAAAGGTCAAAGCGCAGGAATTCAGGGTCAACTTCTATCGGACCAACAAGGCTGGCAATGCCGATAATGGCCAACAGGTTGAACATGTTTGACCCGATGACGTTCCCCAAAGCCACGTCTGCCTGACGGCGCAGCGCCGCCATAACGGTTGTTGCAAGCTCTGGCAGGGAGGTACCGATTGCCACCAATGTCAGCCCAATGACCGTGTCACTGACGCCATAGGTCTTGGCGATGATCGTCGCATTATCCACCAGAATGCTCGCGCCCAAGGGCAGACCGACAAGGCCGAGGATCAGGAAGACCGCGATCTGCCAGGTGGGCATATTGGGATCAGCCCCTTCGGGCTCTTCCAAATCCGCCTCCAATGCGTCTGCGGCACGATGGTTTCGGGCATCGCGCAGCGCATCAAAAAGAACATAGCCCAAGGCACCCAAAAGAACCAAACCGGCCCACCAATCGAACACCCCGCGAAAGGCCAATGCGATGAACAGGAACGTCGCCACAATCATAAAGCCAAAGGTCTTGCGGCTGTCACATTCCGACGTGTGCATCGTGGCCAGCAGGGCCGGTATGCCCAGAACCATCAGAATATTGGCGGTATTCGATCCCACCACATTGCCCAATGCTATGCCCGGTGCATTGTCTAATACCGCCTTGATAGAAATCAGCAGTTCAGGCGCGGAGGTGCCAAAGGCCACGATCGTCAAACTGACGATCAGCGCAGGCACGCCCAGACGCAGTGACAGGTTCACAGCACCTTTGACCAGCGCATCCCCCGCAAAAAGCAAGATCACAAGGCCAAGCCCCGACATCAACCATGGCATCACCATCAGGCCTTACCTCCACAGGCACAGGGCCCTTTGCCAATACGGTAGCGCCCGCAAGCACCGCATTTGGTTTGCTTCAACCGATTGGACCCCAGCCAGTGCATTTTGCCAAACCAGGCAAGCACCCCCATAAAGACCAGAAATAGGATGACAATTTTAGTAACCATCTGTCACAGACCGAAACGTGCAAAAGCCGCACGCTCTTCGATGCCCTGCACCGCGTCCTGCACAACCCGCGCGCCCAGACGCGAAAATACGCCACGCTTGGTGCTGTACTCGCGAAAGCGGACCTTGTCGCCAAACCGGGCCTTCATCATCGGTTTCAGATGGCCGATCCCGTCGATCAGCCCCAGTTCCATGGCCCGCTGGCCCAGCCAGACTTCACCGGTGAACAGATCGACATCACTTGTCAGCTTGTCCGCGCGACGCGCTGTGATGTGGTCTTTGAAATTGACATGGATATCTTCAAGCAGTGTCTTGAGACGGGCAACGTCGTCTGGGTTTTCGGGCCGGAACGGGTCCAGCATGCTTTTGGATTTACCAGCTGTATAGACACGCCGTTCAACGCCGTAACTCTCTATGAACCGGTCCAAGCCGAAAGAGGCAGAGATCACGCCGATTGATCCCACCACGGATGACGGGTCTGCATAGATCTCATCTGCGGCAGCCGCCAGCCAGTAGCCACCAGAGGCCGCGACATCCTCGACGAACGCGATGACGGGTATTTTCTTTTCCTCAGCCAGCCGCCGGATCCGGGCACCAATCAGCGACGACTGCACCGGGCTGCCACCCGGAGAGTTCACCACAAGAGCCACAGCTGCGGGTTCGCCTTTTTCGAAAGCTTTTTCGATCGCCGGGGCCAGCTTTGCATCGTTCAGCGATGCAAAACCTTGACCGCCAATCATTCCGGTCAGGCGGATGACAGCAATCGTTGGGTCAGATTTTAGGAAAGGGAGCCAATTCTTCATGTTGTCCCATGTAGAGTGCACCGTGCCTGCAAACAAGGCGGCATCCTATCATTATTCCCGGATGCGCCATCCGGTACGGAATATCCACCATATCACCGCCAGACACAGCATCATGAAAAACACGATCGCCAGCAGGCTGGTCAGGATCGGCACATCCGCCGTCCCAAAGAATGCCCAGCGGAACCCGGAAATCAGATAGACCACCGGGTTGAACATCGAAATGGTTTGCCAGACAGGCGGCAACATCGAAATCGAATAGAAAGAACCGCCCAGGAACACCAAAGGGGTGACGATCAGCAAGGGCACGATCTGTAACTGTTCAAAATTACCGGCCCAAATGCCAAGGATGAACCCCAACAGCGCAAAGCTGATCGTTGTCATCAGCAAGAACCCGACCATGGCCAGCGGATGCTGAATCGTGAAATCGACAAAGAAATTCGCGGTCAGCAGGATAATGGTTCCGATGATCAGCGCCTTGGTCGCGGCAGCACCGACATAGCCAAGAACGATCTCCAAGAAGCTGATGGGGGCTGCCAGCAGTTCAAAAAAGGTCCCGATAAACTTGGGGAAATAGATCCCGAAAGAGGCGTTGGAAATGGATTGGGTGATCACCGTCAGCATCACCAGCCCCGGCACGATAAACGCCCCATAGCTGACGCCTTCGACCTCCTGGATGCGGCTGCCAATGGCGGCCCCGAACACGACAAAATACAATGATGTTGAAATCACCGGTGCCAGAAAGCTCTGGGCAATGGTGCGGAAGAAACGAAACATCTCGAACACAAAGATGGAGCGGACTGCGGTCCAGTTCATGCTGCATCCTCCGATTGAGAAGTTTTTTCATCGGCTTTGTGAACAAGGTTGACGAAAACCTCTTCGAGGCTGGATTGCCGTGTCACCACATCGCGCAGCACCAGCCCCGCCTCAGACACTTTGGCCAACAGCGATGTGATCCCCGTGCGTTCCTTTCGCGTGTCGTAGGTATAGATCAGGGCTGTGCCATCTGCGGACAATCGCAGGGCATCTGACGCAATTGCATCGGGCACTGCGCTGATCGGTTCAGACAGCTGCACCTCCAGCTCTTTTTGACCCATTCGGGCCATCAGGGTGTCCTTTTCTTCCACCAGCATCAATTCGCCTTTGGTAATGACGCCCACACGGTCCGCAATCGCCTCTGCCTCTTCAATGTAATGCGTGGTCAGGATGATCGTCACGCCATCTGCTTTCAGGCCTGCCACGATCTGCCACATGTCCTTGCGCAGCTCCACGTCCACACCTGCTGTGGGTTCGTCGAGAAACAGGACACGGGGGTTATGGGCCAGCGCCTTGGCAATCAGCACACGACGTTTCATGCCGCCAGACAAGGCTCTGATCTGGCTGTCTTTCTTATCCCACAACGACAATTGCCTAAGTATCTTTTCAATCACCGCATCATCTGACCCGGCCCCAAACAAGCCCCGAGAGAACCGAACCGTATTGATCACCTTTTCAAAGGGTTCGAGATGGATCTCTTGGGGCACCAGCCCGATCAGCTTGCGCGCGGCGCGGTAGTCTTTGACCGTGTCATGCCCGCCAACGCTGACGGTACCGGATGTTGCCGTGGTAATGCCGCAGATCGTAGAAATCAGCGTGGTTTTGCCAGCACCATTCGGGCCCAGCAAAGCCAGAATCTCGCCCTGTCGAATGGTCAGATTGATGCCTTTCAGGGCCTCAAACCCACCTTTGTAGGATTTCTTGAGATTGTTGATTTCAACGATATTGTGCATAATCCGTGTCCCTGATGTCAGGGACAACCTAGCCGTTTGGTCGAAAAGTAAACAGACCTGTTCAGCTTTTTGATCGTCCGAACCAGCCTTTTTTCGCAGGAGCCTGCTCCGCTTCTGCGGCATCGGGTGCTGCGGGGCCTTCCAGCATATCTTGCAGGTTCTGAAAGAATTGATCGGCCATTTTCTTGGCAAATCCATCGATGATCCGGCTGCCCAGCTGCGCAAGCTTGCCGCCGACTTTCGCCTCTACATCATAGCTCAATTCGGTCCCGCCGTCTTTTTCGACCAGACGCACCTCTGCACCGCCTTTGGCAAAACCAGCGGCACCACCCTTGCCCGACCCGTCAATCTTGAGCGATGTATTGGGCACCAGATCAGAGATGGTCACTTCGCCCTTAAAGGTAGCTTTGACGGGGCCTACCTTCTGGACCACTGTCGCCTCAAAACCATCCTCTACGGACCCTGTAACTTCCTGTGCGCCCGGCACACAGTTTTTCAGCATCTCCGGATCAAGCAGCGCCGCATAGACCTCGGCCGGTGGAACGGAAATCTGGCGGGTATCGGACATTTGCATCGGAGCACTCCTTGGTTGCTGTTGGCCTAGTGTTACCGCGCAACGCACGGATACGGCAAGAGCGCTCTCAAGACACTTGCACCACGACTTTGCCAGTGGCCTTGCGGCTGCGCAACAGCTCCAGCGCCTCATTGGCCTGTTCCAGCGGCAGCACATTACTCACATGTGGTTTCAACTTTCCTGCCACATACCAGTCAATCAATGTTCTGAAACTATCGGTCAACACCGCAGGTTTCAGCCGTGCATAGCCGCCCCAGTACAGGCCCATCACAGTCAGGTTCTTGACCAGCAAGATGTTTGCCGGGATTTGCGGCACCTCGCCACTGGCAAAGCCCAACGGCAAGATCCGCGCCTCGGGGTTGCAGGCCCGCAGGGCTGCCTTGAACTGCTCGCCCCCAATCGGGTCATAGACCACATCGGCCCCGCCCAGCCCTTTGACGATCTCGCGGATATCATCGGTGTCTGAGTCTATCAGATGATCCGCCCCCATTGCCCGGCAGATCTCCAGCTTTTCGCGACCGCGCGCGCAGGCAATTACCTCAGCCCCCATGATCTTGCCCAGTTCCACCGCCGTCAGACCAACACCACCCGACGCACCAAGTACCAGCAGCCTTTCGCCGGGCAGCAGGCGCGCCTTGTAATCCAACGCCACATGGCTGGTGCCATAGGCAATCAAGAAGGCCGCGGCATCAACCGCTGACATTTCATCCGGGATGGGCACGCAAACCTCGGCAGGCAATGTGGCATATTCCGCCAGCCCGCCTTTTCCGGCATAGGCCGCAACCCGCTGACCTTTGGCCAGCGTGCTCACGCCCGCGCCCAGTTCGATCACCGTGCCTGCCAGCTCCATCCCGATGGTGAAGGGCAAGGCCGGCTTTTCCTGGTAGGTGCCCTTGATCATCAGGGGGTCGCCAAAGTTCATGCCGCAGGTGTCAACCTGAACCAGCACCTGACCCGCAGCGGGCACAGGCATTTCCAGCTCTTGCAGGCTGAGCGGCGTATCATAGGCGGTGACTTGCATGGCGCGCATGGCATATCCTTTCGGCTGATCGGCAACCAAATGGCCCGATGTTGTCGCCAAAGACAACCCCGAAGTGTGACGAAACCCAGCGTAACCCGCCCCCGAAAGTCAGGCGAGCCGCGTCAGCCAAAGGCGACTTCGACGCACAGGCCCGGCGCATTGTCTGAAAGGGTCAACGCAGCGTCATGCACGCCCGCCACAGCATCGACCAGGCTCAGCCCCAAACCGTGGCCCTGCGTCTGTCTGCTGCGATCCAGACGGTACAGACGCTCCAGCACCTTGTCCCTTTCATCGGGTGGAATACCGGGGCCATGGTCGGCCACTGACAGGATCACCTTGCCCTGCTCCGATCGCAAACACACCTCAACATCCGTCCCCTCGGGCGTATGGCGCAACGCATTCTCAATCAGGTTCGACAGCATCTGCCCCAGCAAGGCGCGATCGCCCTGCACCACGGCGCTGTCTTGGGCCAGATCAAGGCGCAGCGCGTGGCCAGCGGCTGTGGCGCTGGGTTCAAAGACCTCGACCACCGTACGACAGACCGCCGCCAGATCGACCTTTTCAAAACGCGCCCTTGGTGACCCCGCTTCGACCTGCGCCAGTTGCAGCAAGGATTGGAACACACGGGTCATATCGGCCACCTCTGCCTGGGTCCGGGCAATCAGGTCGGCGGTCTGTGTATCATGGGGCAGATGGGACTGCAGCTCATCAAGGTGCACAGCGACCCGCTGCAGTGGTGTCTTGAGGTCATGGGCAATATCAGATGACACGCCCTTGAGCGCTTTCATCTGGGCGTCTTGCGCGCCCGCCATCTGGTTCAATTTGTTGCCGATCCGCACAAGGTCATCGGACCATCGCGGCCCGATCTGCACCCGCGCCGCAAGGTCACCGCTTGTCATCCGGTCAAGCGCGGAACTGACCACCTCGACATGTCGCTTTGAACGGCGCGCAAGGATCAGACCGCCCGATAGCGCGATGAAAACTGTCGGCAGCAGGCTGATCAGCAAGATGTTCACAAAGACATCCCTCAGCGCCATGATCTCTGCCCGGCTGCGGGCGATGGTGATCAACCCACCATAAAGCGGATCGGTCAGCGACAGGTAATCACCGTCATATTCGGTCCGCGTTTTATCAAGCGACATGATGTGAAAACCCTCATCATCGCGGGCAATCGCGCCGTTGCCGTAGATGCGCCCATCTGGACCGATATAGCTGATGATCAACCGGTTTGGATCTGCCTCGCGGGATTCGGCATCCACCAGGATGGCGACGGCCCGCGCATTGGGGGCCGCCCGAAAACCGGCAAGATCCTGACGCAGGTCAGCGCGCACGCTTTGTTCAAAACTGGATTGCGTGACCGCATAGCTGGCCGCAAGGCTGAGCAGTGAGATCAAGGCGAACAGCGCAACCAGCAAGATCGCCAGCCGCAGAGGCATGGACCGCCAGATCTGGCTCAGCCGCGCGATCATGCGGCAATCCTGTATCCTGCACCGCGCACGGTTTCGATCAACTCGCGGTCAAACGGCTTGTCGACCTTGGCCCGCAGTCGGCTGATATGGGTTTCAACGACATTGGTGCCGGGATCAAAGCTGATGTCCCAAACATGTTCCAACAGCATCGTGCGCGTCTGCACCCGCCCCTTGCGCCGCAACAGATGCTCCAGCAGGGCAAATTCGCGGGGCAGCAGGTCTATTTCCGCAGCACCGCGCGTCACCTTGCGGGTGAGCAGGTTCATCTCCAGGTCACCGCTGCGCAATATGGCCTCGGCATCAATGGTTTGCGGCCTGCGGGCCAAGGCGCTGACCCTTGCGGACAATTCCCCGAACACGAACGGCTTGGCCAGATAATCATCGGCACCCGCATGCAGCCCTTCGATGCGGTCTTCCACATCTCCCAGCGCGGTCAGCAGCAAAACCGGCGTGGTCTTGCCGGCCCCCCTCATGGTCTTGAGCACCGTCAACCCATCCACCTGGGGCAACATCCGGTCAAGGATGATCACGTCATATGCCGAAGTGGTCGCAGCAATGAGCCCCGCCTGACCGTCGGTGACAAGATCCACCACATGGCCCTCTTCGCGCAGGCCGCGTGCAATATAGCCACCCGTGGTGGCATCATCTTCGACGATCAGCAGTCTCATTCTTGGTCCGATCCGGTATCTGGTTCTGGTCTTCATATATGATGAAAATGGGGATCAGAACGCAGCTTACAAATTTGTATAGCCCGGATCAGGCCAGTGTAACACAGCCGCCCCATCTGTTGGTCATTCCCAATGACCCCAATGAGGCAGATCACATGCGATCCTTACTTAATCTTTCATCACTCACTGTCACCGGTGCCCTGACCGCAGCGATGCTGTCGACCTCGGCGTTGACCATGGCCCCCTCAGCAGCCCTTGCCGTGCCCGCAGGCGGCTATGCCGATCTGGTCGAAGCCGTCTCTCCGGCGGTGGTCTTTATCGAGGTCACCGGCAAAGCGCAGATGGCACAGAGTGGCATGCCCGATACCATGCCGCCGCAATTGCGCCGTTTCTTTGAAGACAGGCAGCCTGGACAGAATGGTCCGACACAGGGCCTTGGGTCTGGGTTTATCATCTCGGATGATGGTCAGATCGTCACCAACCACCACGTGGTCGACGGTGCGGACTCCGTCACTGTCAAACTGGCCGACGGTCGCAGCTATGCGGCCGAGGTGCTGGGCAGCGACCCGCTGACCGATATTGCCCTGCTTAAGGTGACAGCAGACGACGCTTTGCCGACAGTCGCCTTTGGCAGCTCGGCCGCGCTGCGGGTTGGGGACGAAGTCGTGGCTGTCGGCAACCCTTTTGGTCTGGGGGGCACCGTCACCTCCGGCATCGTTTCTGCCCTGTCGCGTGACATCAAATCGGGCCCTTTCGATGATTTCATCCAGACCGACGCTGCAATCAACCGGGGCAATTCCGGTGGTCCATTGTTTGACAATGCCGGTCAGGTGATCGGTGTGAATACGGCGATCATTTCACCGGCTGGCGGTTCTGTCGGGATCGGTTTTGCGGTGCCATCCGACCTGGTTCAGACGGTCGTTGCCGATTTGGCCGATGACGGGCAGCTGACGCGCGGTTGGCTGGGGGTGAACATTCGCCCGATGTCAGATGAAGTGGCAAATGTGCTGGGCTACGACAGCCCCAAAGGGGCCGTGATCGAGGCGGTGAGCGTTGACAGCCCTGCTCAAAAGGCAGGACTGAAAGCTGGCGATATCATCCTGTCCTTCGGCGACAGTGCCGTGGACGAATTGCGGGATCTGACCCGGGCTGTGGCAACCGCCAGCCCGGACCAGCAGACCCAAGTCACAGTTCTGCGCAAGGGCCAGGAAATCACGCTGGAGGTCACTGTCGGAACGCTCAAGCCCAAAGAGGCTTGATTGCACCAGCCTTGATCCGCCCCCCCGGATGAGGCTCACCTGCCCCGTGCGCATGGTCGCACGGGGTTTTTCATTCGGTGCGGGCCAATCCACCTGCATTGGCAACTCAAACCGCTGGCAGCGGGGCAACTGCGGGCTCAAGAGTCGATTTTTGAAATAAATGTAACGGTTTCCCTTGAGAAATCACGCCAGATACCACAGATAGGTCCGAACCTTTTCCGGCCCTTGATCAGGAGTTCGCGTGTCCCTCTTCCTTGTCGTCGCCCTGCCCTTTATGGGCGCTTTGCTGCCCGGATTGATGAACAACGCAGGCCGACAGGCCTGTGCTGGAGTCACTTTTACAGTCACTCTTGCGGCCTTCATCGGCCTGCTGACCAACTTACCTGCCGTTCTGGCGGGTGAAGTTGTTACCACGGGCGTCAATTGGCTGCCCTCGCTGGGCCTGAACGTAAACCTGATGCTTGATGGGCTGGGCTTCTTCTTTGCCCTTTTGATCCTCGGGATTGGCCTTCTGATCATCACCTATGCGCGCTTTTATCTCGCGCGTGAGGACAACATGGGTGAATTTTTCACCTATTTGCTGCTGTTTCAGGGTGCGATGGTTGGGATCGTCTTGTCAGACAACATCCTGCTTTTGTTGATTTTCTGGGAACTCACCTCGTTGTCGTCTTTCCTTTTGATCGGCTATTGGAAGCACCTGCCAGAGGGCCGTCAGGGTGCCAGGATGGCGCTGACCGTGACCGGCATGGGCGGCCTGGCCCTGATCGGTGGCATGCTGATCCTTGGCGATATTGCCGGAAGCTATGACCTGAGTGTGATTTTGCAAAACCGTGAAGTGATCCAGGACAGCCCCCTGTATTTGCCTGCATTGCTGCTGATCCTGCTGGGATGTTTCACGAAATCCGCGCAATTCCCGTTTCATTTCTGGTTGCCCCACGCAATGGCGGCCCCCACGCCGGTTTCGGCCTATCTGCATTCGGCAACCATGGTCAAAGCGGGTATTTTCCTGATGGCGCGCCTGTGGCCGGTGCTGTCCGGCACGCCGGAATGGTTTATCTTGGTGACCGGTGCGGGACTGATCACTATGGTCCTGGGCGCGGTGATCGCGATGTTCAAACACGATCTGAAGGCGCTTTTGGCGTTCTCGACCGTCAGCCACCTTGGTCTGATCACCATGTTGCTGGGAACCGGCACCGCCTTTGGGGCGATGGCGGCTGTGTTTCACATTCTGAACCATGCGACCTTCAAGGCCGCCTTGTTCATGTCCGCAGGCATCATTGATCACGAAACCCACACCCGCGACATCCGCCGTCTGGGCGGGCTGCGTCATCTGATGCCGATCACCTTTGTCATTGCCACATTGGCCGCCCTGTCGATGGCTGGGATCCCCTTCCTGAACGGCTTCCTGTCCAAGGAAATGATGCTGGAAGAAGCCTATGATACGGTGCTCTTTGGTCCGCATTGGCTGGTGCCTGCGCTGGCGGTCTTTGGGTCGCTCTTTTCGGCCGCTTATTGCTTCCGGTTGATCGGTCACACCTTCCTTGGGCCAAAGCGGGATGATTATCCGGCTACGCCTCATGATCCGGGCATCGGCCTTTGGGGGCCACCGGCGCTGTTGGTTGTTCTGGTCGTCATGATCGGCTGCGCGCCATTCCTGGCGGAACCTTTTGTCAAACTCGTCACGGCCTCCGTTCTGGGTGAGGCGGCAGCGGTTCCCACGGCCTATTTCAAGATCTGGCATGGTCTGGTGCCCGCGCTGTATATGTCGATCGCCGCCGTCGTGGGGGGGCTGATCGTGCTGGCGCTGTTCAACCGCTTGCTCAAGATCTGGGACGCTGCACCGCGCCCCGAGGCAAAGACAATCTTTGAGGCCATCATCGCCGCTGCGGTTGGTGCTGCACGCGGCCTGATCCACGGGCTGCACAACGGCGCGTTCTCTCGCTATGCGGCAATTGCGGCGGTCACCATCACAGCGGCTGGATTTTATGCCTGGAACAGTGGCACCGTTGGCATGGCGACGCGGGCACCGCAGCCAGTGGGCGCGGTCCATGTGGCAGGCTGGGCCATGCTGGTTGCCGCGACCATCGGCATGGTGTTCTTGCACCGCAACCGATTGCTGTCATTGATCCTGATCGGCATCGTGGGCCTGATGGTTTCTGTGGGCTTTGTCTTTTTCAGCGCGCCTGATCTGGCAATGACGCAGATCACCGTTGAGGTGGTAACCATCATCCTGTTGCTGCTGGCGCTCAATTTCCTGCCCAACCAGACCCCAGTCCAAAGCACAACGCTGCGCCGTTTCCGCGATGGTGCCGTGGCGCTTGCGGCGGGCTTGGCAACTTTTGCCATGGCCTATTACTTCTTGCTGCGCGACGCGATCACGACACCCATATCGGAATTCCATCTGGCCAATTCCTACAAAGGCGGCGGTGGCACGAATGTGGTCAACGTGATCCTTGTTGACTTCCGTGGCTTTGATACCTTTGGCGAGATCATCGTCTTGGGCATCGCGGCATTGTTGATTTATGCCCTGACCGAAGCCTTGCTGGACGGCCCGGTGCGTGCGCGCCTGCTGAACCGCAAGCCCGATCAACCCCGTGCCGGCGACATGCACCCGATGATGATGGTGGTGCTGACCCGCGTGACCATGCCTGTTGTGCTGCTGGTGGGCTTCTACATCTTTCTGCGCGGCCACAATGAGCCCGGCGGCGGGTTCATTGCAGGCCTCGTCGTCTCTATCGCGGTTGTCATGCAATATATGGCCAGCGGTTTCAGCTGGACATCGGCACGGCTGCGCTATCCGTATCACGGGGTGATTGGTGCCGGTGTGCTGATCGCGGGCTTTACCGGGATCGGGTCGTGGTTTGTGGACAAACCATTCCTCACATCCGACTTCACCTATGTGCGCATTCCACCCTTTGAAAAGTTTGAACTGGCGACCGCCGCCCTCTTTGACCTTGGTGTCTTTCTGGCCGTGGTTGGCGCGGTGATGTTGTCACTAGAGAGCTTCTCGAGGCTGGCGCGCCGTGCCCATGTGAAAGACAGCGAACACCCCATGGATATTGATCCCTCAAGAGATCCGATCGACCCAGACTCACCAAAGAAGGAGGGCGCATAAGATGGGACTTGAACTGCTTGTCGCCTCTGCCATCGGCATTCTGACCGCTGCGGGAACCTACCTGACCCTGCGCTTGCGGACTTTCCCGGTGATCCTGGGCATCTCGCTGCTGACCTATGCCGTGAACGTATTCCTGTTTGCCTCTGGCAGACTGACGGTCGGCGCGCCGCCGATCCTGTCTGATGCCGCAGCCTATACCGATCCGCTGCCACAGGCGCTGGTGTTGACGGCAATCGTCATCTCCTTCGGGATGACGGCCGTTGTCGTAATGATCGCGCTGGGTGCCTATCTGGGGTCAAATGACGATTCAGTCGATGACCCAGCCGCTGCCTCGGACACCCGCGGGGAGGAGACGACATGATGCATTGGATCATTGCACCCATCGTTCTGCCCGCGATCCTGGCACCTTTCATCGTGCTGGCAGCCCGCCACCACTTTGGCATTCAGCGGGTCTTTTCTGTGGCTGGTGTCCTGGCGCAGATCGCGATTGCCCTTGGCCTTGTCTGGCAGACGTCAGACGGCAGTGTGATCCTGTACCAGCTTGGTGACTGGGCTGCCCCGTTTGGTATTGTGGTCGTGGGCGACCGACTGAGCACGATGATGGTGCTGCTGACCGCAGTACTGGCGCTCTTCGTGCTGCTTTATGCTATCGGGTCGCGCTGGGATGAACGGGGCTGGCATTTCCATGCCCTGTTCCAGTTCCAGTTGATGGGCATCTTGGGGGCCTTCCTGACTGGTGACCTGTTCAACCTGTTCGTTTTCTTTGAGGTGCTGCTGATCGCCTCCTATGGTTTGATGATCCATTCCGGCGGCGATGTGCGCCTGCGTGCAGGCGTGCAATATGTCCTGTTCAACCTGATCGGATCGACCCTGTTCCTGTTCGCACTCGGGGCGATCTATGCGCAGACAGGCACGCTGAACATGGCCGATCTGGCGCAGCGCGTGACGCTGATTGATCCCGCCGATACCGTTGGCATCCGGTTGGCAGCGGTGCTGCTGCTGCTGGTATTTGCGATCAAGGCTGCCGTGGTTCCGCTGCACTTTTGGCTGCCGTCAAGCTATGCCGAAGCGCCCGCACCGGTCGCCGCGCTGTTTGCGATCATGACCAAGGTGGGGGCCTATGCCATCATCCGGGTCTACACGATGATCTTTCCCCCCGAACTGGAGGTCACCGCAGATCTGCACACGACCTGGCTGATGCCTGCCGCACTTGCCTCCCTTGCCATCGGGATGATCGGTGTGCTGGCCGCGCGCAAGCTGGACCGGCTGGTGGCGTTTTCCGTCATTGGTTCGATGGGCATGGTGATGGTCGCGATTTCGATGTTCACGCCAGAAGGCACATCTGCTGCGCTGTATTACATCGTCCATTCGACACTGGCCGCCGGTGCATTGTTTCTGATTGCCGATCTGGTGCGCGCTGGCAGGGCAAACCTTGAACTGGTGGCAATGCCCGCCGTTTCAGGGGCGGCGCTGACCTCGGCGTTGTTCTTTGTCGCAGCGATTGCCATGGCAGGCCTGCCCCCGCTGTCAGGCTTTACCGGCAAACTGATGATCCTCGATGCAGAATTTGACACGCCACAGGCGACGTGGATCTGGGCTGTTGTGCTCTGTTCCAGCCTGATCAGCGTTGTGGGCTTTGCCCGCGCCGGATCGGTCCTGTTCTGGAAAGCCAAAAGCGTGACACCGCCAGATGGCAGCCAGCCAATGCCCGCCCCTGCCGCGCTTTCCTATGTGGCGATTGGTGGCCTGATCGCTTTGCTGATCGCGCATACTGTCTTTGCAGGTCCGGCTTATCGCTACATGGCCAACACATCTGCACAGCTGTTCGCGCCACAGCCCTATATCGGAACGGTCCTGGAAACTCCGGGCAAGCTGAGCACACCCACCAAGGAGGAGCACTGACATGACCCGCGCTCTCAACTGGATCTTCCCGCACCCGCTGCTGACTGTGATGCTGGCCGTGGTCTGGATCATGCTGCAGAATGAATTTTCGGCTGGAATGGCGGTATTTGGCGTCATCCTTGGCATCATCATCACAAAGATCACGGCAATCTGGTGGCCCGAACGCCCCGGCGGCATGCGCGTTGGCAAGATGCTGGCATATATGCTGATCGTGATCTGGGACATCCTGGTGGCCAATATTCAGGTGGCCTGGATCGTTCTGACAAAACCCAACAGCAAATTGCGCCCCGCCTGGATCGTGGTTCCGCTGGACCTGCGCCAGCCCGAGGCGATCACATTGCTGGCAGGCACGATCACACTGACACCCGGCACCGTATCGGCAGACCTGTCTGACGAGGGGCATAGCCTGCTTGTGCATGTCCTGCACACCGAAGACCCCGACGCCGACCGCGACGGGATCAAGGAACGCTATGAAAGCCGCCTGAAGGAGATTTTCGCATGAGCGCCGCGTCAGATTTTCTGTCCATCGCCATCATCTTTGCCTTTGTTGCGATCGCGCTGGCACAGGTCATGTCCATGATCCGTCTGGTGATCGGCCCCACGGTGGGTGACCGCATTCTGGCCCTTGATACCATGGTGGTGAATGCAATCGGGCTGATCGTGCTGTTGGGTCTGGCCCAGGGCACACAGATCTATTTTGAGGTGACATTGATCATCGCCATGCTGGGTTTCGTTTCAACTGTGGCCTATGCTCGGTTCATTCTGCGGGGGGACATCATCGAATGACCTTTGAAGTGATTGGAACATATGCGGTGGGACTTTGCCTGTTGATCGGGGGGGCATTTGCCCTAATCGGCACCATCGGCTTGCTGAAATTCAACGATTCAATGACCCGTCTTCATGCGCCGACCAAAGTGGGGACGATCGGTGTTGGCGCGATCTTGCTTGCTTCTGTCATCAATTCTTTCGTGTCGGGCGAGGGATCAATGCATGAATTGCTGATCATGGCCTTCCTCTTTGTGACCGCACCGATTTCCGCGAATTTCATCGCAAAGGTGAACATTCACAAACGGGCCTGCGACACACCGCCAAGCCCGCCGCGCGACGACACATGGTCGACGCTGGCCGTGCCCGAGGCGGATAGATCGCTTGCGGATCAAAACGCCAAGGTCTGAGCAAACGGTTACTGGCGATGATGCGGGGGCCGCCAACCGACCCCCGATCTATGGATTACCTCTGCAATCAGCGCGGTGCCATGCGAATGGCACCATCCAAACGGATCACTTCGCCATTGAGCATCGGGTTATCCACGATATGGCAGACCAATTTGCCATATTCCGAAGGATCACCCAGACGCGATGGAAAGGGGACCTGCGCGCCAAGAGAGGCCTGCACATCCTGCGGCAACCCTTCGAGCAGCGGCGTCAGGAACAGCCCCGGCGCAATCGTGCAAACCCGCACCCCCTTGTCCGCCAGATCGCGGGCCATCGGCAATGTCATGCCCACAATACCACCCTTGGAGGCTGCATAGGCCACCTGCCCGACCTGACCCTCATAGGCCGCGACAGAGGCCGTGTTGATGATTACGCCGCGTGCGCCATCAGGGGCCATCGGATCGGCGGCAACCATACGGGCAGCCGCTTCTGAGGCGCAGATGAAAGAGCCCACAAGGTTGATCCCAACCACCTTGGCGAACATCGCAGGATCATGGGGTTCGCCGCGCGACACGGTTTTGGATGCAGGCCCGATGCCCGCGCAATTGACCAGCACACGTGGATTTGCGCCCAGCGCGTCCACGACAGCGTCCATGCCCGCTTTGACACTGGCCGGGTCAGACACGTCGACCTTGTGAAAACTGCCGCCCAGTTCTGCGGCCTTGGCCTGGCCTGCCTCTTCGTTCAAATCGAATAGCGCTACTTTCAGCCCTGCATCTGCCAGCGCCTTGGCCGTGGCCGCCCCCAGACCAGAGGCCCCACCTGTCACCACAGCCACACTGCCTGCCCAGATTTCCATCACGTATCTCCCTTTCAATTCAACAGCTGGCTTGGGTTAGACAATGATCGCTACGGTCATGCAAGCATCGCAGTGATGTCAGTAGAGGCCAAAATACTCCTGCTGTTCCCAGGCAGAGACGGTCAGATGGTACCGGTTCCATTCGGCACGGCGAATATCACACAGGTAGTCGACGAAAGCACCGCCCAGTTCAGCACGGTACAAATCCGACGCCGAAAAGGCGTCTATTGCCGCCAGCAGGCTGTCTGGCAATGGGTCTGCGCCCGCATCATAGGGGTCTTCGACTGGGGCCGGTGCCGACATCTGTCGGGCGATCCCGGCCTGTCCCGCGATGATCTGGCTGGCAAAGAACAGATAGGGGTTTGCCGTGGGCTCTGCCACGCGGTTCTCTATTCGGCTGGCGCGATCACCAGCTGCCCCTAGATAGCGCACCATCGCGCCACGGTTGTCGCGGCCCCAGACGATCTTGTTTGGGGCCAACTGATGCGGCCGGTAGCGTTTGTATCCATTCACCGTCGGGGTCGTCAGCAAACAGCTTTCTGCGGCATGGGTCAAAAGGCCCGCGATCCAGGCGCTGCAGGTTTCGGAAATCTTATTGCCCTGCGGCTCAAACAAATTTTGCCCGGTTACCGCATCAACAACGGATTGATGCAGATGCCATCCACTGGCTGCGGTGTTTTCAATATTCGGTTTGCACATAAAGGTCGCGTGCAGGCCGCGCCGTTGGCACACCTCTTTTACGGCGGTGCGCAGCATCATCATATTGTCCGCATGGGTCATCGGATCTGCCGGGTCAAAGGTAAACTCGATCTGACTTGGCCCCATCTCCACTTCCATGGTGCGAATGGGCAGGCCCAGCGCCTGACAGCTGCGGCGCAGCTCATCCATCACCGGTTCCATGGCATCGTAATGGCGCTCTGTCAGGAACTGATAGCCTTGGGCGATGTTTTCGGTCTGTACCGGCTGGCCGGGCATCGTGGCACCGCCATGCCCCAGCACCGGATCGGTGATCCGAAAGACATGGAACTCCACCTCAAGGCCAACCACCAGCGCCATGCCTTGATCTGCCAACCGGTCCACGGCAGAGCGCAAAATGCCCCTTGTGCACAGGGGCATTGGCGCACCCGATTTATAGACCAGATCACACAGCACCCATGCAGAATGTGGTGACCAAGGCAGGACCCGGAATGTGTTTGGGTCCGGCACCATCAGGATGTCCCCCGCCCCCCGCATATCGCCCGCGACGGCCCCGTCAGCAGACCACACAGGAAAGACTGTCCGGTGCGACGTATCCTTGAGCAACAGGGTCGAAGGGGCCGCCAGACCATCGGCAAAAAGCGCGGGCAAAGCTGCCGCAACGATGGTCTTGCCGCGCAAGACGCCGTGCTGATCGGTGAAAAGAACACGGATGGTTTCGAGTTTGGCGGCCTCTGCCTTGGCCACCACCTGTGCCGCGCGGTCGATGGTCAGCCCATCCAGCAGCCCGGCGCGCGCCAGTGCCCCGGCTGCAATCTGTTCTTTGACCTGTTTCATGCAATCCTGCCTGTTGTTGTCAAAACAGTCTCACACAGTTGCGTCCCAATCGGAACAGGCAGCCCGGCGCGCCGCATCGCTTTTGGCCGAAACCTCGCGCCACTGTTCCTTGTCGCCGATCGTATCATTGGAAATCGGACCGTATAGCGTGGCCGGATCAGTGCCATTGCGCATCGGCAGCGCATCTTCCTTGCCGTCCTTCAATGCTGCAATCGCCGCGCGCAACATGCGCCGGTACTTGATGATCGCCACATCCGTCTTGCCCAGATGTTCGCGGGTCCGGTCAAAGATAGGTCCAGGGCTTTCGACCGCCCATTGATCATGGACGTTAATGTCCATCCCCATCCCGGTGTAAGTCTCTGTCTGCTGCTCTTCGGGGTCAAAACCGTAATTGTTGCGCTTGTTTTTCAGGGGCGCATAATCGGGCAGACGATGTTCCTTGAGCCGCTGCGCGCGCATCAGTTCCTTGTCCACGGGGCCTGTAAAACTGGTGAACATGGAATACCAATAGCAATGCTCATCATCAATCGGCACATGCCATTGGGTGATGATCATGTCACGGCTCATCGGGATGCTAATCGCTTCGGGGAATATCTGGTTGGTGATGCGGATGTGGGTCTGTCCGTCGTCCAGGTGGCGCAGGGCAATCAGGCGCAGGCCATAGTCCGTCTCCTCCACCGTGATCTCGGGCTGGGTATATTCGCGCAAAAGCCGCGTCATCGGGATATTGGTATCGGCGGCCTTGTCGCGAAACTGTTTGCCATAGCTTTCCTTGGGGTCTTCATCCTTTAGAAACCTGTGCAGGAAGGACGCATGCGCGGGATCAATACCCACCTCCATGGCTTGCAGCCAGTTGCATTCCCACAGCCCCTTGAAGGCGAACACATGGGTATCGGGCGCACGAAAACAGTCGAAATTCGGAAATTTTGGCGGATCACCCGGCCCCATATAGGCAAAGATAATGCCGTTCTTTTCGACCACCGGATAGGAGGTGTTGCGAATGCTTTCGTGCATCCGGCTGCCCGCCGGTTCGCCGGGCTGTTCCACGCATTGTCCGCTGCGATCGAAATGCCAGCCATGAAACGGGCAACGCAATCCGTTGTCCTCCAGCCTGCCCAGACACAGGTCCGCGCCACGATGCGGGCAATGACGGTCGATCAGACCAAGGTTGCCGTCATTGTCCCGAAACAGCACCAGCTTTTCGCCCAGCAATGTGACCGGCACCACGGGACGGTTTGTTTCCAGTTCATCGGACAGGGCGGCAGGCTGCCAATAGCGCCGCATCACAGCGCCAGCATCCGTCCCCGGACCTGTGCGCGTGATGGTATCGTTCAATTCCTGACTGATCATGGGAAACCTCTGGTCCGCTGTGCTGGGGCATCCAAAACTTGGCCAGCTTGCCAGATCGGCAATTTGGTCATATATTGAACACTTAGGTTGTTATATAACCATTCTGCGTCGCTCATCCGATTCCGTCAACCATTCTGCATGGGATTGTCATGACCCCGAATATTTCATCGACTTTCGTCAAGGGCCTGAGCCTTTTCAAAGCCTTTGACCATGCCAACAGCCGTCTGACATTGGCCGATATTGCCCGGCGCACCGGCATGGACCGCGCATCCGTCCGCAGGCTTACCCTGACCCTTGTGCACCTTGGCTATGTCGCCAAGGAGGACCGCTTTTATGCGCTGACGCCCAAAGTACTGGTACTGGCGGGCAGCTTTCTGCGCGGCAATCACTTTGGCAGTCAAATCCAGCCGATCCTGGATCGTTTTGCCGCCGAATTGGGATCAGAACTTTCCATGGCGATGATAGATGAGACGGACGCTGTCTATGTGGCCAAATCCACGCTCAGCACCTCGGCGGTCTCTTTCGGCTTTACCATCGGCAGCCGCCTGCCCCTACTGCAGACAGCCATCGGGCGGATGCTGCTGGCCGTAGAAGGTGAAGAGCTGCGCGAAGCGATCATCACCCAGACACAGCTACAGGCCCATACGCCCCATTCCCTGCTGGACCGCGATGCACTGCGGCGCGCAATAGGCCAGATACGTGTCAACGGGTTTGCCAAGGTCGAAGGCGCTTTTGAGGTTGGGATCACGGGGCTGGCTGTCCCGGTGTTACCTGTGCGCGGGGCGCAGGCCGTTCTGGGTGCCTCTGCCCCGCAGATACAGCTTGGCCGTCCTGACACGGAAGAACGGTTTCTGGACGTGCTTTTCCGCTGTGCCGCAGAAATTAACCGCTCTTATGCGCCGGCAACTGGCGACGCGCCTTGAAACCAGCGCTACGGGCGGCATGGGTTTCTTGCGAGAACCTTTTAACCCCAGGATAATACCCTTTGAACCGTTTCAGAGGTCGGGTCATTCAGTTCATCCAAGATGTCAAAATGATCGCGACCTGGCGCGACATGCTGCGTAAGGCTTTTTACATGGGGGGTCCACAGGTCACCCAATACCGCAGATTGTACCTGAAAGGCTGTGGGTTCGTCCGCACCGACCAGGACATGCACCGGCGCTTGGGTCTGTGGCAGCAAGCGCAGGGGCGACAGGCGGCCTATCTCTTCCTCGGTGATCCTAGCCAGATCGTTCACATAGGATTTCGCAATCGGCCCAAGTTCAAAAACACCGCTGATCAGGACCGCGCCACGGATATAGGCATTTGTCCCGCATCCAAGGCTATCGGCGACCACCGTTGCAGCCAGATGCCCCCCCGCCGAATGCCCAGCCAGCACGATGCGCTGTGGATCAATGCCAAGGGCTTTGGCGTTTTCATGGACATAGGCCACAGCACTGTGCACTTCCTGCGTCAATTCCGTCAGGCTCACCTCAGGTGTCAGCGAATATCCAACCGAAACATAGGCCCATCCCGCAGCGCAAAATGTCTGCGCCGCAAAGCCCGAAACGCTTTTGTCGCCCTCTTGCCAGAATCCCCCATGGATAAAAACCAAACAGGGCAAGGCAGAGGTACCCGCAGCCTTGGGCCGAAAGACATCCAGCTTTTGCCGGGCCCTGTTGCCATAGGAAATGTCCCGCCGGACATCGAGCCCGGGATCGCAAAGCGCCTCTTTGGTCTGACGAACCATACGGCCAAGCGCCCCGCCGGCATCCTTGGCCGAACGGCTGGGAGACAGCTCAAGATCCAGCTGCTCAACCGACAGCGCCATGCAGCGTTCAAATCTTTTGTCCATCTCGTGCTCCTGAATGTTGGGAGCGTCGCGCTTGCGGCTTTGCCGCCCCCTGATCCGCTTGGACCCTGCCAATTGGGGCCATAAGGACACCACAAAGAACAGATTGCCAGCAGAACCAGAGGCAGATGTTAATAAACTGTTCATTCAATGCACCTAGGATTTCGGAGTTAGCCCAAGGAATAAAATGTCAAATTCGCAGTCAATTTTGGACGGAATCGCTGCCGCAGGTTTGTCCCATTGGGATGCTGCACCTTTTTTGCAAAAGGTGACCGACATTGCGCCCAGCATTATCTACGTCTTCAATCAATTGACCCAGTCGAACGAATATTCAAACCATTCGCTTGGTGCATCGCTGGGGTATTCGACCCGCGACGTTCAGGAAATGGGCGATGCATTAATTCCGACGATTTGCCATCCTGATGACCTTGCCGGTGTTGTCACCCATTTCGAAAGGATCAGATCCCTGCAAGATGGCGAGGTGATCACCGTTGAATACCGGGTACGCCACCAGCAGGGCCGTTGGGTTTGGCTGCTGTCCTACGATACGGTCTTTGACCGTGACCCGGACGGTAAGGTGATCCGCCATATCGGCGCGGCCTCAGACATCACTGCGCAGAAAGAGGCAGAAGAACAGGCGAAATCAGAGGCCATCAGGGCGCAGATGACCAAGGATGAACTCTGCGCATTCTCCTATGCCCTGTCTCATGATATGAAATCGCCCTCCAACACGCTTTGTCTTGTGCTGACCGAACTGCTTGAGGCGCATGGCCCAACCCTTGACCCGGACGCCACCCAGCTGATCGAAATGGCGCTGTCCACGGCAGATGGCATGGGGCAGATGCTGGACAATGTCCAAAACTACACCCGCGTCGTCAATCAAGATACAAATATTGAGGCGGTCGCGCTGACCCCGCTGGTGAACAAGGTGATATCCGACATTCAGTGCAAGCCACCGCAGCAGGAGGCGATATTTTATGTGCATGATCTGCCCAAGGTGCGCGCGGACCCTGTGCAAATGGTCATCCTCTTTCAAAATCTGATAGCAAATGCCATCGCCTTTGCCCGCCCTGGACAGAGCCCAGAGATCACGATCAGTGCTCTTCACGATCCAAATGACAAACAGGTCACGATCTGTGTGGCGGATAATGGAATTGGCATCCCGGCCGATCAGCACGAAAAAATCTTTACAATTTTTAAACGCCTTAACCCTAGATCCCAAAGCAACGGAAGCGGACTCGGCTTGCCGATCTGTCGCAGGATTGCCACCAACCACGGCAGCAACATTTCGCTGGTATCCTTGCCCGGACAAGGATCAGCATTCAGCATGGGGTTAACCAAAGCATGACGACCACAGACGGCTTCCAAATCGAAAACCTGATGATGATTGATGACAGTGACATTGATCAGATGATTTATCACAGGATCGTCACCAGGTCCGGCATGGTGCGCAACCTGATCCAGTTCATGGATGCCGTCGAGGCGCTAGAATACCTTTCCGATGCAGCGAACCCGAAACCGGATTTGATCCTGCTTGATATCAACATGCCACGGATGGATGGGTTTGAATTTCTTGAGGCAGCAACAGACCGTTTTGCGCAGGATCTATGCCCCATTGTTGTCATGCTCACCACGTCCCTGAACCCCAAAGACGAAGAGCGGGCAAAAAGCTTTTCGATCGTGCATGATTTCCTCAACAAGCCGCTGACAAAACAACAACTGCAAAAGCTGGGCCAGATGCTGAGCGCGGCACAGGCTAAAACCGCCTAACCGTCTCTTCGCGCATCAAATGATATTCCTCACGGAGATGGGCCGTGCTAGCCTTGTTGCATGGATATTATGAAAAACAACACCGCTCTGCGCACCGCTCTTCTGGCGGAATTATCCGACGTTCCCTGGCCAAGTGACAATGCCGAGGCACCCCGCGCATTATTGACGCGATGCCCGGCTGCGGGCGAAACGCCATTGGTCGCTTGCCCCTCTCTGGCCGCACAGGTCGGATGCGAGAGTTTGCACATCAAGGACGAACGCCAGCGTATGGGCCTTGGCAGTTTCAAGGCCCTGGGTGCCGCCTATGTCATCGCCCATGATGCACAGTCAGGCCAGGCCAGCGGACAAACCTATGTCACCGCAAGTGCAGGAAATCATGGGCTGTCTGTTGCCGCTGGTGCCGCTGCCTTTGGGGCAAGGGCGGTTATTTTCCTTGCTGATACAGTCCCCGAAAGCTTTGCCGACCGACTGCGGTCGCATGGCGCTGAGGTCCGTCGGCACGGCGCAATTTACGAAGACAGCATGAAGGGTGCCGCCCAAGCCGCCCAAGAGAATGGCTGGACCTTGTTGTCTGACAGTTCCTGGCCGGGCTATTTCGAACGCCCTCACCGCCTGATGGAAGGGTATCTGGTCTTGATGGAAGAAGCATCACGGCAGATGCCGCAGCCCCCGACCCATATTTTCCTGCAAGCAGGCGTCGGCGGGCTTGCCGCTGCCTGTGCGGTCTATGCCCGCAAGATATGGGGGAAAGACCCGAAAATCATCGTGGTAGAGCCTGAGGTCGCACCAGCCCTTTTTGTATCGATTGCGGCTGGTGCGCCGCAAGCCACCACCGGCCCAGAGTCAAAAATGGGACGGCTGGATTGCAAGGAACCCTCTTTGATCGCGCTAAAGGGGTTGGCCCGCGATGCCGATATCTTCATGACCATCACAGAGGCAGAAGGCGATGCCGGCAATGACGCCAGTGCTCATGCGGGCCTGCCGTCCTCCCCCTCTGGCGCGGCAGGGATTGCCGGTCTGTTGGCCGCCTCCGCCCGCGCACCCGACTTCGGCCTGAGCCCCTCGTCGCGGGTGATGGTCGTGCTGAGCGAAGAGCCCGCCGGATGAACCCGGCCACCAGAGGGTTTGACCCGGCAGAATTCAAGGACCGTGTGCGGCGTGCCCAAGCCATGATGCAGGATGCCGGTCTGAACGCGCTGCTTATGACGACCGAACCCGAGGTGCGGTATTACACGGGTTTTCTGACCCGTTTTTGGGAAAGCCCCACGCGGCCCTGGTTTGTCGTGGTGCCTGCATCGGGTGACCCCATCGCCGTGATCCCGTCCATCGGGGCCTATCTGATGGGGCAGACCTGGATCACCGATATTCGGACCTGGCAGGCCCCTGATTACGATGATGATGGCATTGGCCTCTTGGCACGGACCTTGGCCGATGTGGTGCCCGGAAACGGGCGGATCGGCGTTGCGGACCAGATGGAAAGCCATCTGCGGATGCCCCTGTCGGATCTGAAACGGTTGGAGTCCTTGTTGCCACAAGGGCAGCTCTGTTCCGATGCACAGATCACGCGCAGGCTGCGCTTGGTCAAGTCCGAGGCGGAAATTGCCAAGATCCGCATGGCCACAGCCATAGCTGACCGCGCCTTTGACCGCGTTCACGAGATTGCCTCAACGGGGACCGCTCTTTCAGCCGTTTTCCGCGACTTCCAAAGGCTTTGTCTGGAGGAAGGTGCCGATTGGGTCCCCTATCTGGCCGGGGGTGCGGGAACGGGCGGTTACGGCGACGTCATCTCGCCCGCCTCCGACGCGCCGCTTTGCCGGGGCGATGTCTTGATGCTGGACACCGGGCTGGTCTGGGACGGCTATTTTTGCGATTTTGATCGCAACTATAGCATCGGCCCCCCAAGTCCGCAGGTGGCCGCGGCCCATGCCCGCCTGATAGAGGCCACGCAATCTGCCTTTGATTTGGCACGTCCTGGTGCCCTGATCCGTGATCTGTTCCACGCGATGAACGACATCGCCAACCCTGGGCAGACCGGATCAGATGCCGGGCGTTTGGGGCATGGGTTGGGGATGCAGCTGACAGAATGGCCCTCGATCATCCCGCAGGATGACACTGTGCTGGAACCCGGTATGGTTTTGACCCTTGAACCGGGTGTGGCCCTACCAGACGGGAAAATCATGGTGCATGAGGAGGACATCCTCATCACTGAAACCGGCGCGGAATATCTGTCGTCTGCGCAATCCAAAGAGATACGGACATTGTAATGGACCTGAATTATACCCTCTCCAGTGATCGCCCCACACAATTGGGGCTGGTCGTCCTTCAATCGGATGAAACCCTTGAACGCGACATGCGCTGGCTGCTGCCCAAAGATGTGGAACTGCTTGTCAGCCGCGTCCCGTCAGGCATTGAGTTGAGCGTCGAATTCATCGCCGCAATGGAAGGCAAATTGACCGATGCCGCGACCTTGCTGCCGCGCGGCCCACAGTTGGCGTCGGTCGGATATGGCTGCACCTCTGCCTCTGCGCAGATCGGCACGGACCGGGTGGCAGAACTGATCAAGGCAGGCGTTCCGACCGACCATGTCACGAATCCGGTTTCCGCCTTGATCGCCGCCTGCCGCGCCCTGAACCTGCGCAAAATTGGCCTGATCAGCCCCTATATCGCCAGCATTTCTGACCGCCTGCGCGATGTTCTGGCTGGTGCGGGAATCACAGCTGTTCGCTTTGGCAGTTTCAACGAACCTATTGAGGCAAATGTCGTGCGGATCTCGCCTCAGTCGCTCAAGGATGCCGCCTTGGGCATGGCGCAAGATCACGAATGCGAGGGGATATTTTTATCCTGTACCAATCTGCGCACGCTTGACGTGATAGACGAGATCGAAGCAGAGATCGGAAGACCGGTCTTGTCCAGCAATCAGGTGCTGGCCTGGCATATGCTGGGTCTGGCGGGGATCACACAACACGGTGCAACCCCCGGAAAACTTTGGACTGTCAGCCCGGTTGCGGGCTGACAGGCTTAACTTGGCGACATGCCGCGAAGCCGTTCGGACCTGCGGCGCAGCAACTCAACAACAAAGAGCAGCACAATCGAGATGGCGATCAAAAGGGTCGCCACAGCGAGGATCGTCGGGCTGATCTGTTCGCGCAGGCCCGTGAACATCTGCCACGGCAGTGTTTTTTGCCCAGCGGAGCCAACAAAGAGCACGACAACCACTTCGTCGAATGAGGTGATAAAGGCAAAGAGCCCCCCCGACACCACACCCGGCAAGATCAAAGGCATCTGGACACGGAAAAACGTCGTAACCGGATTGGCCCCCATATTCGCCGCTGCACGGGTCAAGGACTGGTCAAAGCCCACCAATGTGGCGGTCACGGTGATGATCACAAAAGGAATGCCCAACGCCGCATGGGCCAACACGACGCCCCAATAGGTACCCGTCAGCGTGAATGGCAGTTCAATCTTGCCAAAGGGCGTCGGGATATAGGGGTTGGAGTAAAAGAAATACATTCCCGTCGCCGAAATGATCAGCGGCACGATCATCGGAGAGATCAGCACAGCCATGATCGCCCGTCGAAACGGCACATGGCTCTGGCTCAGCCCAATGGCGGCCAGCGTTCCCAGGGACACCGAAAGCAAAGTGGCCACCGGCGCAATCTTCAGCGAGTTGCTCAGCGCCAATTGCCAGTCGGAATTCGTAAAGAAGTCCTGATAATGTTTGGTCGAGTAACCCGCAGGATCAAAGGAAAGCATTTCCGGCGTGAAGGTAAAGAAGTCTTGCGCGTTGAACGACAAGGGCACGATGACCATGATCGGTGCAATAAGGAAGAAGAAGATCAACCCGCAAATCACGCGAAAACTATAGTACCAGACACGTTGGCCGGTAGATGCATATGGTGGCAATCCAGACATGTCTCAGCCTCCCAATTTTACGTTATCGATGCCGACGATCTTGTCGTAGACCCAGTACAGCAGCATGACGATGACCAACAAGATCGTACCCAATGCTGCGGCCAGACCCCAGTTCAAAGAGCTGGAAATGTGATAGGCGATCCGGTTCGAGATAAAGACACCCTTGGTGCCGCCCACCAATTCGGGGGTGATGTAATACCCGATTGACAGAATAAACACGAGGATACATCCCGCGCCGATCCCCGGCACAGACTGCGGGAAATACACCCTCCAGAAGGCCGTCCAATCCGTAGCGCCAAGCGATTTGGCGGCTCTCAGATAGCTTGGCGGAATGGTCTTCATCACCGAATAGAGCGGCAAGATCATGAAGGGCAGCAAGATATGCGTCATCGCAATGATCGTACCGGTCTGGTTGTTGATCATCTGCAATCGATTATCATCAGCCACCAGCCCGATCCAAACCAGGATGTCATTTATGACGCCTTCTTGCTGCAGCAACACCTTCCATGCAGATGTCCGTACCAACAGCGACGTCCAGAATGGCAGCAACACCAAAATCATCAGCAAATTCGCGGTCCGGCTTGGAAGGTTGGCCAAAATCCAGGCAATCGGATAGCCCAGCAGCACGCACATGCCCATGATAGACAGCGACATGATCATCGTGCGCACAAAAAGGGTGATATAGATCTGTTCGTTCTCGGGGCGTTCCTCTATCCCGTCTGCACCTTTCATAAGGTCGACTGAATTCAGGAAATAGCCATTTGTATAACGGGGCGAATAGATCTTGATCGTGCGCCAGACCTCTGGGTCGGCCCAATCCTCATCGATTTTTTCAAATTGCGCCATCAGCGAAACCGGCTCAACCGAAGAAACATCAACATCGACAGGCAGTGTCGCCCCCGCCGACGCCTCAAGATAGAGGGCGGTAAAGACGAAATCCCATGGTGTTTCCTCTGCTGGCACATCGCCTTCTTCGCTGATCAGCATGGCCGCCCAGGCGTCATAGGCGTCTGCGGTCATGGGCAGTTGCCCGCGCACAGTTTCATCGGCCATCCAGCTGGCCCATTGTGCAGGATCGGCATAGGCCGCGTTGCTGTCCTGAAATGCTTTGGTGTAGACGTCGGTGTCAAACTTTCCGACACCTCGGCCGGATTTTCGAAATAGCGACGAAATGCCGGTCATCTCATAATTCAGGCGGCTGCCCAAACGGGTATGTGTCTTGTATTCAGTTGCCAGCGCCATATCGGTGTAAAGGGCTGCAAACACAGGTTCACCGGGCGGTGTTGCGCTACTTTCGTCCCACTCTTGCAATGCAATGGTGGTGCGCGGCAGTGTCTCGCTTACAATTTCGTTTTCTACAGAGCGGAAAAGCATATCCGCAATGGGCATCACAAAGGTGATGACGATAAACAAAAGAAGCGGTGCGATAAGAGCCAAAGCTCTGAGCTTTTGCCGCCGCAGGGCCCGGTTCAGGGATGCCTTCAGTGGTCGGCCATCGGCGGCCATCATCTTGTCAGACATGAAATTTCCCTCGATCTGTGTCTTTAGCCCGCCGTTATGATCAGCCGGTCATTTGAGGTCGAATAGTTTAAATGGGGCACCACCTGATGCGGTGCCCCAAAAGTCTGGCTTACTTGGACAGCCACGCCTGGAATTTTGCGTCCAGATCGTCGCGGTAGTCAGCCCACCATGTGTAGTTGTTGTAGAAAGTATTCTCTGCGTTTGCAGGGTCAGTCGGCATATGCGGTGCCATTGGGATACCCAATGTCGCATGATCCCCGACCAGCGGTGCAGAAGATGCACGTGCCGGACCATAAGAGATATACTTGGCCTGATCCGCCAGACGCTGTGTGTCTGTCGCAAAGTTCACATAGTCCAGAACGCGGGCCATGCGATCATCGGACAGGCCCGATGGAATGACCCAACCGTCCAGGTCAAACATCTGCCAGTCCCACGCCATGCCAACGGGCTGACCTTGTTCTGCGATCACGCTGAACAGACGGCCGTTATAGGTTGAACCCATAAAGATTTCGCCGTCAGCCAGAAGCTGTGGTGTTTCTGCACCGGCTGTCCACCAGATTGTCTGGTCCTTGATGGTATCGAGCTTGGCAAAAGCGCGCGCTTGGCCTTCTTCGGTTTCCAGCAGGTCATAGACGTCTGCATATGCAACGCCGTCACACAGAAGCGCCCACTCCATGTTCGCAATCGGGTTGCGGTTCAGCGAACGCTTGCCTGGATATTTCGCCAGATCGAATACGTCACATGCGCCCTTTGGCGGCTCTGTGCCGGCAGGGACCATGTCTGTGCGATAGCCGAATGTCGTCGAAAAGACGATCTGCGGGATAAAGCAATCTGAGATCAGCGAAGCGCCGAAATCGTCTGTGGCAGATGTGCCATCTGGTGCGGCTGCCAGCACTTCGTCTGCGTCGATTTCTACGGCAAGACCTTCGTCGCAAAGACGGATGGCGTCTGCGGCTTCAACATCGACCAGATCCCAGGTGACGTTGCCCGCTTCGTTCATGGCGCGCAGTTTGGCCACGGCCTCGGAAGAGGATTCATCATTGATGATGTTGATGCCGGTCTTTTCCATGTAAGGCGCGTGATAGGCGTTCTGCTGCGATGCGGAATAGGCACCGCCCCAGCTTACGATTGTCATTTCGTTGGCCATGTGACCATCCGCGAACGCCATGGAGGCGGTCAGCGTCAAGCACGATGTTGCCATCAGTTTCATTGTGGTTTTCATAGGTAACTCCTGAATTATTACCCGGTTTGTTCGTCCAAGGGTTCGGCCCGGGCCACCTGCCCCTTGGTCTTTATCGTGCGCTCTGCG
>Ga0213861_10000523_pt1 | contig 33816 bp, 34 predicted proteins | sample PICome_4_FD_160110 | JGI IMG/M metagenome (GOLD analysis project Ga0213861, IMG submission 160110) | Coastal seawater microbial communities near Pivers Island, North Carolina, United States - PICO131 | ecosystem: Environmental > Aquatic > Marine > Coastal | place: USA: North Carolina... | reverse complement strand
TAGATGTCCAAAAAAAGAATTGTCGAAGTCATATTGGACTACTAAAACAAAATAGCTTTTAATAGATTTAATATGAATACTGATAATCCCATAGTTTTGAAAGAAGAGCTTAAATCTGGTCTTTTACTTTTAACTCTAAATAACCCTCAAAGCAAAAATGCATTATCAGAAGATATGATATCCGCTTTAATCAATTGTATTGATTCTGCATCCAATGACCATTCAATAAAAGTAATAATAATTGCTGCAAGTGGTAATGTTTTCTGTGCTGGTCATGATTTAAAAGAAATAACAGAAGCAAGAGACAGTCAGGATGGCGGTAATCTATATTTTAAAGGGTTATTTGATTCTTGTTCATCCTTAATGCAACTAATTATCAATACTCCTAAGCCAATCATTGCTCAGGTTGATGGAGTGTCAACTGCTGCAGGTTGTCAGCTTGTTGCAAGTTGTGATTTAGCAATTGCATCTGATGTATCCAAGTTTGCAACCCCAGGTGTAAATATTGGTCTTTTTTGCTCTACGCCAATGGTTGCTCTTTCTAGAAATGTGCATAAAAAAAATGCAATGGAAATGTTATTAACCGGGGACATGATCGATTGCAAAAAAGCAAAAGAGATTGGATTGATTAATGAGTATGTCTCTCCTGATAACTTAAGTGACTCAGTTCTTCATCTTGCTGAAAAAATTGCTAGCAAATCATCTAGAACTCTAGCTACAGGTAAAAAAGCCTTTTATAAGCAGGCTGAAATGTCTTTAGCTGACGCATATGAATATACCTCAGAAGTAATGAAAGAAAATTTATTAAGAAGTGATGCAAAAGAGGGTATTAACGCATTTTTAGAAAAAAGAACTCCCAAATGGGATGATGAATAATTCATATCTGTTAAATTAATGTTTCTAGATAATACCAAAACTCTCTTTGGAAGACTGATGATAAGTATCGATGGTATTTCTTTATCTGCCCAGGATAAGCAGTTAATTCAAAACAGGCATGTTGGTGGCCTAATTCTTTTTGCAAGGAATTTTCAATCACAAACTCAAATTTTAGAGTTATGTAATGACATAAAAAATATTAAACAAAATATTATTATTGCTGTTGATCAAGAGGGTGGAAGAGTCCAAAGATTTCAAGGTGAATTTACAAAACTTCCTTCAATGCAAGCTATAGGTGATTACTGTTTAAGAAATAACAGTCATGGTTTTGCAGCAGACTTGGGATGGCTAATGTCATCAGAGTTAATAGCATCAGGAATTGATATTAGTTTTGCACCTGTATTAGATGTTGATAGAAGTACCAGCAGCATTATTGGTAATAGATCCTTCTCAAATAATCCACAAAATGTAATTGATCTTGCTTCACAATTTATTCATGGAATGAATGAAGCTGGCATGCAAGCCACTGGAAAACATTTTCCAGGACACGGAGGTGTCAAAGAAGATAGCCATATTGCTGAACCTATTGATACAAGATCATACAAGGATCTAATTGATCATGACTTAAAACCTTTTATTGGCTTAAAAGATACATTATCTGCTGTTATGACTGCACATATAACATATCCAGATATTGATCAGGTTTGTGTCAGCTTTTCTAAAATATGGCTTAAAAATATCTTACGAAGCAAGATAGGTTTTGATGGAGTTATTTTTAGTGATGATTTAACCATGAAGGGGGCTGGAAAAATAAACATGCAAGAAAAAGCTATGAAAGCAATCAACGCGGGTTGTGATATGGTTTTGGTTTGTAACGATTATGAAGGAGCCAATCAAGTAATAAATTGTTTTGAAAAAGAAAATTGTAAGGGTGTAGGGAAAATCGGAACTATGCAAAAATCTAAAATTATTGATTGGAATGAATTAGCCGATAATCCAAGAGCAATAAAAATTAAACAAGTTATTAAAACTATAGAGGCAATATAATGAGAAGAATAATCACAGGACATGATAAAGAAGGAAGATCTATTATTACTCTAGACGGTCCTCCTGCAAGATCTATTGGTGAAGATGTTGGGGGTCTTTTTGAAATATGGAATACCGATGGAAATATTATTGATACAACCGATGCAATTGACAGGGCTGATAGTGATATTATTTTGTCTCCTCCAAAAAATGGATCTAAATTTAGATATTTTCAAATCAATCCAACTCCAGAAGGAGTACCAATGGAACTAATGCAAGAGATTGCAGCAGACGCATTTGAGAAGATTGGTGCAGCACATCATAGAGTCGATACATCAAAGCACCCAGCAATGCACAAAACAGATACCATAGACTACATTATTTTACTAAAAGGTGACGTTACATTAATTTTAGATGAAGAAGAGGTGAGGCTTAAGCCTCATGATGTAGTTGTTCAAAGAGGAACAAACCATGCATGGGTAAATAACGGCGCTGAACCTGCATTGCTAATTGCAGTCTTGATTGATAGTGATTTGAAGTAGATTAAAAACTAATAGATCCGTTATTAATTTTTTCATAAGTCTCGTTAGTAAGCCTTGTATAACATTCACTTTTTGGCTCTCTAACATAAACTGCATCGTCTTTAACTTTCTCTAAATGATAAGCCTCATCCCTGAGCTCACCTTTCTTAAGTTTAAATGTTCCGGTTGTTTCCAATTCTTTAATAATTCTTACGAAAACTGGTCTAGCATAAGCAGGTAGTTTTTCATCAACAAATGCTGAAAAAGCAGACCAATCAAATGAACTTAGATCAGAATTAAAAGCTACCATGCCAGCTCTACCTTCACTATGAGGAACTTGAACTCCATACACATTAGCCATATTTACTTGTTCAAAAGAATTAAGTATTTCACCAACTTCATTTGTAGACACATTTTCAGATTTCCACCTAAAAGTATCACCAACCCTATCTACAAATTGATAATGCTGTCTTCCCAAAGCGAAACCAACATCCATTGTTTTTAAAAGGTCTCCAGTATTAAACCATTGGTCTCCATCTTCAACGACATCTCTTAAGACCTTTTTTTCACTAGCTTGAGCATCTGTGTAGCCATTATATATAGCATTTGGTCCAATTTTCATCAGAGCTAATCCAGGAGAATGATCCTTAATTTCTATATATTTTCCATCTGAATCAACCTTTAGTTTGTCTTCAGCAACATCGTATGCAAAAAGTTTGATATCAAGATTAGTCATTCCAATAGTCTGATCTTTATTTAAAAGATTCATAAACATTCCATTAGCTTCACTAGCGCCATAAATTTCACAAATTCTTTCAACATCAAACCTATTTCTAAAAGTATCCCAAAGATCTGGTCTTAAGCCATTACCAACCATTTTAGAGATTGGGTTATTTTTTTCTTCATCACAGGGCTCTTGAAAACTAAGATATCTACATAATTCTCCAACATACACAAATGCAGTTGTATTAAATTTTTGTACTTCACCCCAGAATGATGAAGCAGAGAATTTACGTTTAATAAATGTAGATGCACCAACTTGGATGCAGGCACAAAGACCAAGGATTAAACCTGTTGAATGGTACAAAGGAAGACAGTTGTACATACAGTCTTCGCTAGTTAGCCTATAACCAGCCATAGTAATATTTTTAGACCCTGCAATAATTTTAACATTTGGGAATAAAGCAGCTTTAGGGACGCCTGTTGTACCTGATGTAAATATGTAAAAAGCAGTATCACCAGCCACAACCTTATTAGTTTGATCTAGATTAGAAGATTTTGAGTGATCAAGGCCATCTTTGATATTTGAGGCCCATTCAGGACAACTGTTTGAGTTAGTGTCTTCCACCCATAACAAATCCGATGATTTTGTAATATTGATTTGATCTAAAACACCCTCAAGAGAATTAGATAACTCATCACCAAAAATACATTTTTTTGAATCAGATGTATTTATGCAATGAACAAGTGGAGCGCCTGTGAGGCTTGTATTAATAAGGACACCAATTGCTCCTAACTTATTTATTGCTAACAGTGAGATTACAAAGCTTGGTCTATTTTCCATAAACAGAACAACTCTGTCGCCATGCTCTACACCTTCACTTGATAGCTTATTTGCAAGAATATTTGCAGCTTCGTTAGTCTGAGTGTATGTCCATACCTCATCTTCGAAATACAGAAAATCTTTTTTACCATGTTCTTGAACTGTATCCTGAAAAGAGTGGGATAGTGATGCATTTGAGTCTAGCTCAGGCCATTTATACCTTACCATTGGAATAATGTATTTAAGTTCAGATATAACTCTGAAGAATTCTTTTATAGAAGCTAACATAACCATATCCCCCTGATATAGATGAAACCTATTCTACAGATGTAATTATTATCTCATCTGAATCTATAGGTAATACTAACATAGTGCCATCATGAGAAGCAGTCCAATTTTCCATGATTTCATCAACACCTCTATACATAATGTTTTCCATTAATTGGTTTCTTGGAGCTGGAAGATGATGATAAAAAACTAAGTGACCCACGTTTGCTTTTTGTGCAGCCCGAACAATATCAGGAATAGGGGTGTGATAATCTTGAATATCTATTGTTACTTTTGCAGCCATTCTATTGCCAGTCCTTTCAGCATTTCTATTAATTAAATTAACAAGATCAAGTGACATAGATTCATGAAATAAAACATCAACATTTTGAGAATTATTTATCAGGTTTTCATCATAAATCGTATCCCCACTTATACTAACAGACCGACCTTTGTAATCAATTCTATATCCTAGCGCTGGATCAACAGGATCATGCGAAACACCATATGCTGTAATTTTTAGATCACCATCCTCAACCAATACAGGATTATTTAAATCAACAGTGTGAGTATCAAAACCAGCCACATCCAATGGAGCAATAGTATCTCCATGATGCTCATTTCTAAAAAAATAATCTTTTGTGTAAGCAAGCTCTATTCCATCTGTAAGCATCTGAACTCCCTCAGGTCCATAAACTTTTTGCTTAGATTTCCTTCTACCATTAATCCATGTTGCTTGATGAAAATCAGCAATGTCAAAAATATGATCAGAATGAAGGTGACTATAAAATATAGCCTTAACTCTATCCCAAGGCGTATTCCAATTGTGTAGGTTTGCAATACTTCCACCACCAGTATCAAATATATAGATGTCCTTTCCAGCTTGGATAAGTATGCATGTTTCAGCTCTTGCAGGATCATTAATTGGTGATCTTGAACCACAAACTACTGCAGTCAAAGCATCTTCTTCTGGTAAATATGAAGAGGGAGCAGCTATATTCTGTATTGCTGATTCTAAAAGCCTATCCTGAAAGGCAGGTTGTCTTAAAAGGATAAATAATATAACTATAGTAAAAACTAAAAAAATAACTAAGTACTTTAAAAATTTTTTCATTTGGCAAACCTCCTTATTGAGAATTTAGTATTTCCATCATTGCATATGAAGTTTCATGACCAGAATTTTGATTTTGGCCAGTCACAAATCTTTTTTCATCATCAACCACAGTCAGTGTAGCAAAGATGTCTTTAAAAGCAGTTTCACTTTGAAAAATTGCTCCAGCTTTTCTTAATTCTTCTTCAGGATGTTGTGGTGTAAACATAATTCCAAGCTCTTTTAATTGTTTATCAGTAACACCAGTCATTTTTCTGCCAGCAATAAGAAGATTTCCATCTTTATCCTTTGCTTTAATTAGACCAAGAACCCCATGACAAACACCGCCAATAATAGCTTTTGATGAATAATATGCTTCCGATATTTTTTCACCCAGCAATTCTGAAAAACCTAAATCATAAGCTCCGCCCCAGCCTCCAGAAATAAAAATAATATCGTATTCTGTAAAATCTATATCCTTAATCGGTGTTGAGTTTTGTAATTTACTCATCGCCCCAGTATCTTTTTTAAATCTTTTATCTTCAGGTGTATCAATAAAAAATGGAACAGGCTCCATAGGAATCTTTCCACCTTTAATGCTTGCAATATCTACTTCGATGTTAGATTTTTTGAAATCGTAATAGGGTATTGATAGTTCTGATAGAAAAAGACCAGTTGGTTTCCCATCAGTCTCACCTGGCTTGTTTAGAATTCCATGGTTTGTAGCAATAATTAATGCTTTTTTACCTTTAAGGTTAAAGCTATTTCCATCAAATTTAGGATGAAGTCCTGCTAAATTTAAAATCGATGGAAGAGCTAAGGCTATTACTACTATTATAGCAATAACTATTAATAAAATTTTTAATGTAAGATTCATAGGAGTTACCAATTATTTTTAACTATATTACACCCCGGTATTTATTGTGTATATTTAAATGCTAGTAACTTCATTGTGCAAAAAATAGCAATGAATTAATATAGATGATTAATTTTTATTAACAATATGAAAGGGGATAATCATGAATGACTCTAAAGAATATGATTTTGTAGTTTACGGAGCTACTGGTTTTACTGGTAAGTTGGTTGTTGAGTACTTAGTAGAAAAATATAGCAATAATTCTGAAATTATATGGGCTCTAGCTGGAAGAAGTCTTGAGAAGCTTGAGTCTGTTGCAGAGTCAAAAAATGTACCTGAGAATACTGGGTTGTTAGTTGTTGATAGCAACGATATTTCAAGCATTAAAAACATGGTTTCTAAAACAAAATGTGTATTAACTACTGTTGGTCCATATCAGCTTTATGGCAATGATATTGTTGCTGAATGCGCAAAGTCTGGAACAGACTATGTTGATTTATGTGGCGAGCCCGGATGGATGCATGAAAAAATTAATGATCTTGGTGATGTTGCAAAAGAATCCGGATCAAGAATAGTTTTCTCATGTGGTTTTGATAGTATTCCTTTTGATTTGGGTGTTCTATTTCTTCAAAACGAGGTTATTGAAAGGTTTGGTAAACCTGCTCAAAATGTCAGAGGAAGAGTTAGAGGCATGAATGGTGAATTTTCTGGAGGAACTGCCGCATCACTTGGAGCAACAATGGCAGCTCTTAAGACAAAGCCTGAACTTATTGCAGTTTTGGGTAATCCTTTTGCACTAAGTAATGGCTTTACTGGACCTGAACAACCATCAGATAGCAAACCACAATATGATGAAAAATTAGATACATGGGTGGCACCATTTTTCATGGCACCTATAAATACAAAAAATGTACACAGATCTAATGCGTTAATGAACCATTTTTATGGTGAGGATTTTTGTTATAACGAGATGTGGGTTATGGGACCAGGTGAAGAGGGTGAGGCTGCTGCAAAATATATTGCAACTGCAAATCCATTTAGTGATGCACCAAAACCTGGTGATGGCCCATCAAGAGAGTCTAGAGAAAATGGAAATTATGATGTTTTATTTTGCGGAGATATTAATGATGAAAGTGTCCATGTTTCTGTAGCAGGAGATATGGATCCTGGTTATGGCTCAACCTCAAAGATGATTACTGAGAGTGCAATATGTTTAGTAAAAGAGTGTGAACAGCTTGCTGGCGGTATATACACGCCAGCACCATCAATGGGAGCTAAACTTATAAAAAGATTACAAGACAACGCTGGATTAACATTTAAATTTGAGAATTGATGATCAGAGAGAATATCAAAAAATGGCATGATCATATAAAAGGAGAGTTCCCCGGAGGCCTTGATGAGCTTCTGGCAGATGATGTTATTTTTTATTCTCCGATAGTTTTTTCACCTCAAAATGGCAAAGAGCTTACGACTTTATACCTAATGGCAGCAGGCAATACATTTGGTGGTGATAAAGCCAAGGATGGAACACTTGAGGGATCAAGCTTTAAATACACTAAAGAAATTCTTGAAGGTAATCAGGCAATGCTCGAATTTGAAACTCAAATAGATGGAAAGTATATTAATGGCGTTGATATCATTACCTTTAATGAGTCAGGAAAAATCTCTGAATTCAAGGTAATGATTAGACCATTACAGGCAGTTCAGATTATTCACGAACAAATGCAGAAAATGCTAACCCAATTTAAAAATAATGAGCAAATATAAAATATTTCATAATCCTAGGTGCAGCAAATCCAGACAAACTTTACAAATTCTTAAAGAGCATGATTGTGAAGTAGAGGTTATCCTATACCTTGAAACTGCAATAGATGAATCTGTTTTAGTAGATATTTTAGGGAAAATGTCTTTATCTCCAAGAGATCTTTTAAGAAAAGGCGAGCAAGAGTTTAAAGAGAATAATTTGAAGAATTCAAATTATTCTGATCAAGAAATTATAAAATTTATGATTCAGCACCCCAAATTAATAGAAAGACCAATTGTTTTAAAAGGGGATAAAGCTATTTTGGGAAGACCGCCTGAAAACGTTTTAGAATTAATCTAAAACTCCATCTTCTCTTAGTTTTTGTCTTATTTTAGTGGCGCTTATATCAGTTATAGATTTATCAAATACCTCTTCTTCAAAGACATAGCCAACACCTCGACCGTAGGTGATGTTGGTTATATTTGGAACAAGCATGATTTCATATTCTAAACCTCTCTTGTAGCCATCTTTTATTAGTCCATTTTCAATATTCTTACAAACTGATTCCAAGTTAAAAGGATTATCTTCTTGACCGTCTCCGCCAGAGGCTCCTTGAACATCTCTTACTTGAATAATTACTTGACCAGTTTTAGCGACACATCTCTTAAAAAGTTCTTGATGGCCATCATGCCATGGCTGCCATCTTCCCAGCATTTGAACGGTTGGTTTTTTCCAATCAAACATTTTTTAAAATTTCCTTAGCAATATCATGATGATTATTGTCATTCATTTCTGTAATTAGAAAATCGACATTTAATGGCTCTTCAAACAATTTATTTGTGTCTTCAAACCGACCCTCTTTTATTGTATTCATCCATATAGTGATATCAGGATCAAAATTTTCTTGAGTTGTTCTAGTTGGACATACAAAATCACATATTACATATCTGTTATTACTTTTTTCAAAATCAGCAAAAGTTTTCATTCGCATACTTTGTCTAATTCTTCCTTCAGAAGAAAAATCCCAATCATTTGCCATTTTTCTTACTACATCAGCGTTGTACCAAGCTGCGTTAATAAGCGGTTGCAATCTTTCTGCTAGATAAGTTTTTCCACTCCCAGGAAGACCCATAATTAAAATTTTCATTATTATCTTATTTTTCTGATACTAAATATTTCATTCTTAAAGAACATTTTACCTTCTTTATTAATAGCAGTCCGAACTTTTTGATAAGAAACATTTGATTTCTCAATCTCTTGTATATCTTTATCGGGTATTTGACCTATATATAAAATATTTGCCCATTTTGCATCAACTCCATGACCAAAAAGTTCAGAAACAGTTTGATCTGGGCTTCTTTTGAAATTAAACGTATAAGGCTTGGGTTTTGAATAAGAATATTTATTGTTTTCGCCAACTGGATTACTTTTTAAGAACTCAATAATGTCTTTAGCCTTATTTGGGAATGGCTTCTTATCTTTCCATGCTATTTTCAAAATCTTTTCTACAGTATCACCTCCGCATGAATGAGTAATAAGTAATTTTCCAGATTTATTAAGAAGCCTCATTAGAGGGGCAATTACATTATTAACTTTTGTTCTTACTTCTGAAGCAGCTCTGTAGGCTTGCGATGCAATAATTAAGTCGTAATTATTATTCTTGTAATCGTTATCAATGAAAGGCTCTATGTACCTTTTATGATCCTCTCTATAAATCCTTATGATGCAGGGGTTTGCATAAGATGTTCTTGATTTATTATCTATCTCAATACCCCAATATTTTTTTATAAAGCTATTTAATTTATTCATCTGAACATTAAAGTCAAAAGAATTATCTTCTTTTAATACTAATGTATAAGATTTAACACTTTTACCTTTAATCTTATTGCTGCTTTCTATATGACCAAGTTCAGCAAATTTCACATTTGTCATGGTGACTAGAAGGTTCGGATGTTCAACAAACCTATCTGGCATTTTTTCTAGAGTATTTTTGAGATCTTCATAGCTAATTTCTTTTCCTGTAATTAGTAATGAAGTGTATGGATGATATTTATGAAAAGTTTTTATTACATTAGATTTTACTGTCCCATCCCCAGTTCCGGCATCGAGTATTCTTAGGAAAGTTCTATTTTGTGCCATTGAAGCAATATGTGGCGCAAGTTGTTCAGAAATGGCTCTTTTTTCACTTGTATTTTGAATAAAAGATAAGTATTTCAACCTATCATCAAAGAATCTTTTTTTTCCCATAAATACCCCCTTAATATCATCATATATCAAATCAAAAATAGCTCAAATAATCTATTTACTTACCTAATATTTTAAGACTAAACTAATCATGTTTTGGGGAGAAAACTTATGAAAGAAACAAAGCTACCGTTACTTATTGGAATAGGTTCTAGAGTAAGAAAATCACCATACTTTGATTCAACAATTAAATATGGTGCTACTGGATTTACTATATATAACAGAATGTATTTACCTACCAGTTTTTCTGGTCCAGAAAAGGAATACCTCAGCCTGGTAAATGATGTTACTTTTGGAGATTTTGCAGCAGAAAGACAAGTTGAGATTTCAGGTCCAGATTCATATAAATTTGTTAGGTATATCAACCCAAGAAATCTAGAAAAATGTGCAATAGGTGATTGTAAGTATATTATTTTGACAGATATGAATGGCGGTATTGTCAACGATGCATGTCTCTTAAGATTAGAGGAAAATAAATTTTGGATATCACCCGGTGATGGCGATGTCTTGTCATGGTTGCAGGGGATATCTATCAATTCTGGTATGGATGTAGAGATCCATGAGCCTGATGTATCGCCATTACAAATTAGTGGACCTAAGGCTGGAAAACTTATTCAAAAATTATTTAATGGTACTCACGATGACCTTGGTTATTACAAAGCAAGAGAGACGTCTTTGAATAATATTCCAATGGTTATAGCTAGAACAGGTTGGAGCGGAGAATTAAGCTATGAGCTTTATCTTCAAAATAGAAAGCTTGGAGATGAATTATTTGAGACAGTCTATGAGGCTGCAAAAGAATTTAATGGTAGAGTTATAGCACCAAACACAATTAGAACAATTGAGGGCGGGCTTCTTTCTTATCACAGTGATTTTGGTAGAGAACATAACCCATATACGATTGGCTTAGATAGGTTGGTTGATCTTAATCAGGACATAGATTTTATAGGTAAAGAAGCCTTAAAAAAGATTAAAAAAGATGGAGTAACAGAGAAATTGGTGGGAGTTGAAATCGATGGAGACCCTATCCAAAAAGTCCCTGAAAATTTTTGGCCAGTTTTTGATGTAAACAATAATAAATTAGGAAGACTATCAAGGTGTTTCTTTTCTCCAAGATTAAAAAGAAATATAGGATTAGCAATCATCAAAGCAGATAGCGCAGTTCCTGGAACTCCTCTGATCATAGAATCACCTAAAGCGCATTTAAACGCACAAGTTCATGAATTACCCTGGTTTCCTGCTGAAAAAAGTACTAATCTAGATTAATGCATAATTTATTTCTTTATTTATTAATAATTTTTACTATGAATGTTTCTTCTACGATTATCGATGACTTGGATAAAACAAGAGCGAATTGGAGCGCTATATCAGATAATGTCATGGGTGGTATATCTGAAGTAAATTTTTACGAAATGGATGATGGCACTGATAAATTTTATCGATTGGAAGGAAATGTTAGTACAAAAAATAATGGTGGATTTATTCAATCTATTATTAACTTTCCTGTAAATGCAGAAGATTATCAAGGCATCAGATTTACAGTCAGAGGAACAAGTGATGATTATTATATGTGGATAAGAACTCCTGCAAGCAGATTTCCATGGGATAGATACATTGCTATGTTTCAACCCAAAGAAGATTGGTCAATAATAGAAATTCCTTTTTCATCTTTTGAGAAATCAAATTTTTATATGCGTAAAAGAATGAATATTTCCAAAATTAGAACGATTGCATTTGCTGCTTATGGCAAGGATTTTCAAGCACAACTAGATATAGCAAAAATAGAGTTATATTAATTAAAATGTTTACTAGTGATGATAGCTCATTCATGGGCTTGGCTATTCAAGAAGCAGAAAAAGCTTTTACCAATAATGAGGTACCAGTAGGTGCCATAATAGTCCAGCAAAATAAAATAATTGGCAAAGGAAGAAATAGGGTAATTGAGAATCAGAATGTTTCATCTCATGCTGAGATAGAAGCAATAATAGACGCATCAAAAAATGTTAAAAATTATAGATTAAACAAATCAACGATTTATATTTCCCTCGAGCCGTGCCATATGTGCGTTAAAGCTATAGTTGATGCACGAATTGATGAGATTGTTTTTGCCGCGCCCGAACCTAAAACTGGCAGCATTATTTCAATTGATAATTTACTAGATAGGATTTCCTTTAATCATAAAGTTTCGTATAGATATGGTTTAATGAAAGAGGAGAGTTCAAAACTTTTAAAAGATTTTTTTAGAAACAGAAGATAGCTAAAATATTTTCTTTTCCATTCTTGTATGAGGAATTTGAATGTCAGATTCATATGGACCAGTCTCAAAATAACCAAGAGATTTATAAAAAGAAACAGCATTTTCTCTTGCATTCAGCATGATTTGACTCGCCCCTTGTCTAACAGCTTCTTCTTCTAGTTTTTTGATCATCTTGGAGCCAATGCCTGATCTTCTTAAATCCTCACCTACTCCCATATATCTAATTTGTGCTTCGTAAGAGGTATTTAAATGAAGCCTTCCGCAAGCAACAACTTCTCCTTTAGAAGTCACACCCATCAGATGAAGACTTTCATCCTCCAGATTATCCTTTAAAGGTATGTGCGACATTTTTAATGGTTTTCTTAAAACTTCCCATCTAAAATCATCATATTTTTTCCACTCTTCTTTTGTGGCTGGCGACCTTATTTCGAACTTATCGGACATAAAAATATATCTATATATTTAAATCTACCCAAACAGGACAATGGTCGGATGGTTTTTCCATGGCTCTTGAATCATAATCGATTCCAACATCAGAGATTGATTCGCTTAAATCACTTGAAACCATGATGTGATCAATTCTAAGGCCTCTTTTGGGCTCATCATCAAACATCTTAGATCTGTAATCAAACCAAGAATATATTGATGATTCCTTAGGAAACTTTGTTCTCCAAGAATCAACGAAACCTAAATCTTTAATACTATTCCACATCTCTCTCTCTTGAGGTTGGAAAGAAGTTTTTCCATCACGCAACCATCTTTTAACACTTTCAGGACCTATTCCTATATCTATATCTTCAGGCGCTACATTAAAGTCACCCATAACTACTAGATTTCTTTTTGTTTTTTTAAGAGTTTTTATGTGCTTATATAAATCGTTATAGTATTTAATCTTTTTAGGAAATTTTGTTTCATGATGTATATTTTCACCTTGAGGAAAGTAACCATTCATAATTGTTATTTCTGAGCTTTTTGAACCAAAGGTGCATTGAATAAATCTTTTTTGATCATCTTCAGTATCATCTTTAAACCCTTTAACAGTTTTAATTGGTTTTTCTTTGCTTAAAAAAGCAACACCATAATGACCTTTTTGACCCCAATACTCGGGGTGGTACCCAATCTCTTCAATTACTTCTAAAGGAAAATCAGGATCATTTACTTTTGTTTCTTGAAGCCCAATGATATCTGGGTTAAGCGTATCTCTGAGGTGAATTAATTGATGAGGACGCGCTCTAATACTATTGATGTTAAAAGATACTATTCTCATTTTAATCTCTTTCGCTTAAAAGAATTTTTTTATTCATATTAATGTAATCATTGACGATATTGGTTGATTCTATCAGAAGAAAATCTTTATTAAGATCAATTTTTTCATCGTTATCTTTATTTTCATTTTTATTATTTTCTTCAAGTATTTCATATGTTTCAAATGTAGTAAGTCCTAGAACTTTTCTTCTATCATTTTCAATCTCAAGCAGCCATGCTCTTCTTGCTTCTTTCTCTAATTTCCTTGTATCTATATTTAGACTTAATAATTTTTTATCTTTATTTAGATCGTATCTTTCTCTAACTTTAGCTAAATATTTTAGATTTGGATCTTCATTTAACCTTTGTGAGTATAAATTATTTATTTTTTCAATTTGATTATCATCGAACTTGAATTTCTTATGTCTATAAGGTCTTACAGTATCCCACTCCATTGCAGAAGGGTAAGAGCTTTCACCCACAGATTCTATATCCCATGTAGATAGTAATTCTATATCTGGTATTACGCCTTTATTTTGTGTGCTTGATCCGTCTACTCTATAGTATTTAGACTCAGTAATTTTGATTTGACCCTTAGAAATACTTTCTAAACTTTGAACAGTTCCTTTTCCAAATGTTCGTTGACCAATAACGATTCCTCGTTTGTAATCTTGTATAGCGCCAGCCACAATTTCTGATGCTGATGCTGAGTAACGATTTACCAATATAGCAATTGGTTTTTTCCATACTTGCTTAGCTCTATTATCACCATATGGTTGAATATATCCGGCTTTATGCTTAACTTGAACCGTTGGTCCTGAAGCAACAAAAAGACCCACTATTTTATTTGCTTCTATTAAAGCACCACCACCGTTATTTCTTAGATCTAAAATTACAGCATCTACATTCTCATTATTAAAGTCATTAAGAATTTTTTTAACATCTTTGCTGCTGCTTCTATAATCAGAATCTCTGTTTTGATAAGCGTTAAAGTCAATATAAAAGGATGGTAAATCAATGATACCAATTTTATTTCCATCATCAGCTTCATAAATTTTTGATTTAGCAGCTCTATCTTCTAATTTAATTTCTTCTCTTGTCAGAGTTACAAGCTTTCTAGTATTTTCAGCTGAATCAGATGAAATGAACTCAATTTCAACTTGGGTACCTGATGCACCTCTAATTAAATTTACAACTTCATCTATGCGCCAACCTACGACATCAACATATTCATTAATTTCAGAATCTATTTGCCTTATTCTTGTTATTTTATCTTCGGGTAGTATTGCCCCAGATTTTTCTGCAGGACCTCCAGCTACCAAGCTAACTATTTTCGTATAATCATCTTCTGCGCCCAAAAGGGCTCCAATACCCTCAAGTTTTAGGCTCATGTTCATATCAAAATCTTCTGCTGATCTAGGTGACAGGTAAGAAGAATGAGGATCAAATTGATTTGCTAAGGAATTGACTGCAATGGAAAAAATATCTTCCTCATTTTGTTGTTGAATTCTTCTAATTCTGTTCTTATATCTTTTTAATAGACCTTCCTTCGGGTCTTCAGACAAAGTATCGGACATCATTGCTACCAAGAAATCATTCTTTGTCTCATCTCTCCATATTTTTTTTAGATTTTCGTCCGCTTTAGGCCATTCGTTATCTTCATAATAAATATCTATGTAGTCGTCTTGCTGCAAGTTAAAAGAATCTTTTTCAATTAATGAAATTTGAAATTCTGAAAATAAAATCAACCTCTTAAAATATAAATTTATAATCGAATAAGATAAATCTATATCAAAACTAGGACCATCATATGCACTAGCTTTCTGATAAAACTCCTCAATCTCTGGCTTTAGAAAATATAATTTATTTTCATCAAGTCTTTTAATTAAGGCTTCTATATATTCTTTATTAAAATCCTCATTAACGAAGTTTTTTAAGTAGTGTTCTTTTTTAAGCTTATTAAAAATTTCTTGACTTAACTCAATTCTTTCTTCATTTAAATTGGTTGAAATGTATTCTTGAGGTTCATAATTTGCTTTACCACATGATGCAATAAAAAGGCATAGCAATAAAAATTGAGGAATGAAATATTTTTTAGTCACTGATATTTTATAAGTTTTGTATTTTTGCAGCTTCTTCTCTAACAATCTCTGGAGGGCCTAGATTCTGTCTATTAACTCCAATTCTTTTGAACCAATAATGTATACCCATTAAATCAGTAAAACCCATGCCTCCGTGAACTTCTGTAGCTTTTTTAGCAATAACTTTAGAAACATCTGATACATGTGATTTAACATGACATGACATCAACCGTGATTCATCAGGAATGTTATCAAAACAATGAGCTGCATGCCACACAAATGCATAACAAGGCTCAAGATCTGCTGCCATTTCCGCGCACATGTGCTTTACAGCCTGAAATGATCCAATTGTTCTACCAAACTGTCTTCTTTCTTTAGAATACTCTACAGCTTTAGAGATTAATGTACTGGACGCACCCAATGAATCTGCAGCCAAGATAATTCTTCCAGCATCTATTGTTTTATTAATAACAAAATTATCTTTTAAAGATTTCTCTAAAAGATCAACTGAAACATCATCAAGTATTACTTCAGAGTAACTTCTTGTTTTATCAACTGTTGTAAGCTTAACAATTTCAATATTTTTATCAGCTAGATCAACAATTCCAATACATCCAGATTCATCTGCCAGCAAAAGGTGAGTAGCACCTTCAATATCAAGAACAAACATCAACCTTCCATTTACTTTATTATTTTTAAATGTGACCCCTGACCCGTTTCTTGCGGCTATAAATTCAGTAAATCCAATAGCAAATTTTATTTTATTTTCTGCAATATCTGATAGGTATTTTCTCTTTTGTTCATTACTTGAGCCATGAGATAGTGCAATAGGCGCCATGACATAGGGACCTAAAAAAGAGAAAGGAGCAACATTTTCACCCAAGCTTTGAGAAACTGCTGCTGCAAATAGCAAATCTAGATCTAAACCCCCATATTCTTCTGGAACCAATAAACCATTAATACCAAGATTTACTAATCCACTATTAATCTCTTTTTGTAAATTTTGCCCTTCACCTTCGGTAATTTTTTTAATGACATCCAATGAGGCATGATCTTCAAGAAATCTTGAAACGTTCTCTTGAAAGAATAGCTGATCTTCTGATAATCCAAAATACAAACTAAACTCCTTGAACCTTTGGTTCACGAGGCATACCTAAACCTCTTTCAGCAATAATATTTTTTTGAATTTGACTTGTACCTCCTCCAATTATTAGACCTAGGTAGTACATATATAAAAATTGCCATGAGCCTTTATCTCTTAGGTGAGGGCTATCCTCATACAAAGTTCCAATCTCACCCATAACATCAACAGCAAAACCTTCTAATTCATGTCTGAGCTCCGTTCCGTAATACTTTTGAATCATTCCTGCCATTTTCATATCTTGTCCAGAGTTAATTTTTGCAGACAATACTCTTAATGAGTTTGACTGAAAAGCCATAACTTTTGCTTGTAAGCCCATTAATTTATCTCTGTAGACAGGAATATCAATTAATTTTTTGCCGTCAATGGTCTCTTTTTTCATTCTATCAATAAGAGAATTAACCCTATTCATGGTTCCATTAGGATCGGTTAATGAGCCTCTTTCATGAGTAAGTGTTGCGTTAGCTACTGCCCAGCCTTCACCTCTTTTTCCAACAATATTAGCTTCAGGTATCCTTACGTCTGTAAAAAAAACTTCGTTAAAGCCAGCTTTTAAGGTCATGTCCACTAAGGGCCTGATTTCTATGCCAGAAGTATCCATTGGTATTAATAGATAACTTATACCAGCATGTTTTTTTGCCTCTGGTTCTGTTCTTACAAGGCAAAACATCATTTGAGAGTATTGCGCAGTGCTAGTCCATATTTTTTGACCGTTTATAACCCAATTGCCATCTACTAATTCCCCTTTTGTTTGTAGACTAGCCAAGTCACTTCCAGCATTAGGTTCAGAGTACCCTTGACACCATATAATTTCTCCCAGTAATGTTTTTTCAATATATTGTTTTTTTTGTTCTTCAGTCCCCAGTTCAAGAAGAGTTGGCACAAGCATATCTATGCCTTGACCACCCATTGGAGAGGGCACTCCATGATTAGAAAATTCAGAGGCAATAATTCTATTTTTAATAACGTCACTTTCACCACCATAACCACCATATTTTTTAGGTATAGAACGCGCAAAGTATCCCTCTCTAATTAAAATTGATTGCCATTTAGTTCTAGTGATTTTTTTTCCGCCAACCTTAGTTATTGGAGTCAATGGTGATTTTGCTTCATCAACAAAGTGAACACCTTCCCATTTTTTACAAAAGCTTATAACTTCTTTTTTAAAATTTTTATATTCAGGCCCGTAATTAAGATTCATGTTTTATTCTCATAGATTATTTAGTCCCATTTAGGATCTCTTTTTTCTAAAAAAGCAGAAATGCCTTCTTTAGCATCATCACTTTTAAAACATTCAGCAATTTGTTCTTGCAGGTAGGGCAAAGCTTCATCAAAACTCATATTATCTTGATCTGCATATGCTTTTAGTCCTATCTGCATAGTTCCAGGAGCAAGACTAGAAAGCTCTTTAGCTAAATTATCAACATACCCATCAAGTTGATTCCTTTCGATGGATTTATTAATTAATCCCCACGCCTCAGCCGCAGGAGCATCTATATAATTACCCCTCATAATAAAATCTAAACCAGCTCTTTTTGGCATAACTCTAAATAGTCCAGCCATAACCATAAATGGCCACAACCCTCTCTTGATCTCAGGTGCTGAAAATTTTGCATCTTTCACTGCAATTGCATGAGTAGCATTTGTAACTATTAAAAGAGCCCCTGCTAGAACAGATCCTTGAATCTTACATATTACAGGTTTATACAAATGCCTAATCGACAGGCTTAAATCATCATAGTTTGCTAATTTTGGAATATTGGATTTAGACTTTGAATTACTTAAATCTGCTCCAGCACAAAAAATATCTCCTTCAGCATCTATTATTACGACTCTAATTTTTCTCTCTTGTTTTGCATACGCTAAAGCATAATTAACCTCATTCATCATTACACTGTTTATTGCATTTTTCTTATCAGGCCTATTTAAGGTAATCGTTAAAATATAATCTTTTATAGCAACGTTAGTTGCTTCAAAAATAAGACCATCTAAAGAAAGTTTCTCATTGCTCATAGTTTTTCCCTTTTAATATTGAAGAGGGCACTTGTATCATTTTAGCCCTTAGATACTCACCAAGAGATTTGGCTTGACTATCTATTTTATTATTTGAAGAAACCCCGTCTTGAAGAATGGCATGAATATAAAAGTTCAGAGAATGAATATTAGCTAGTTCATACCTATCTATTTTGTATTTTTTTAAATCAGGTAAAAGTTCTTTAAGTTTTTGAACTGTTAAAAATTTATACAGAAATGCATAAGAAGGTAAATCCTTTGCCCAAACACCTAAATTTGCACATCCGCCTTTATCACCTGATCTAGTCCCATATATTTCTCCAAAATAAATTTGTGACATTTCTTCTTCTTTGATCTCAGGAATTTTAATTGGTTCTTTTTGATAGTAAATGTCTTCAAAATCAAGTTGACTTGTTGGAATTATTTCAATTTTTTCTTCGTTAACATTAACTGTTTCTTTTATATATTTACTGTCCACCAAAGCAGGCCAATAGACTATTACTGGGCCATTCGGCTTAGCAGAGCCTCGTGCAAAAAAACCAGGGAAGTTTGATAAAGATAGCTCAACAATTTTTGCAGTGAAAAGCCTTCCGACTAAGTCAGGATTCATTGACTTTACAGATATATTAAGGGAAGCCATTGCTTCTTCATTTGTTTTGGGATTATTTTTTTGAGTTTGGTGTAAATCAATAGACACTTCATCAAACTGATCCATGCCACCCACAGAATTAAACAAGGTATCTGTAAATGCTTTAGCCTTTTCTTCAATATCGAGCCCGGTGAGAATAATTTCCATCCCATTTCTATATCCACCAGCAAGATTAATGCAAACTTTATGAGATGGCGGGGGTGAGCTACCTCTGCATCCAGATACATAGACTCTATCTTTTGCAATCTCTTCAATTTTTAATGTATCAAAATGAGCAATTACATCAGGGTTGATGTATGAAGGAGAACTAATTTCATATAAAAGTTGAGCAGTTACTGTTCCAACAGATACCAGTCCTCCGGTATTAGGGTGCTTGGTAATTATAAAATTACCATTCTCTTCAATTTCTGCAATTGGGTAGCCTACATTGTCAAAACTTGGAACTTCTTTGAAAAAAGCATAATTTCCGCCAGTTGCCTGACATCCACATTCAATAATATGTCCTGCTGCCAATGCTCCTGCTAAAGCGTCGTAATTATTTCTACTCCAATTGAATTTCCATGCAGCAGGGCCAATCACAACCGCAGCATCAGTAACTCTTGGACACACCACAATATCAGCACCTTTATCAAGAGCTTCTTTAATACCCCATGCACCAAAATATACATTTGCAGTTAAGGGATTAAATCCAGAATCTTTCAAAGCCTTATCTTTGTCTATATTGATAAAATTCTCACCTTGTTGAGATAGTTCATCAATTCTTGGTATCAGGTCATCACCTTCTATATAAGCAACCTTCAAGTCAATAGACATGTCTTTCAAAATTTTTTCAATTTCAGTTGCCATTGATTTTGGATTCAAACCACCTGCGTTAGTGACAATTTTTATATTTTTAGTTTTACAATCTTCAGCAACTTCTTTTATTTGCTTGAGAAAGGTCCCAACATATCCTTTATCCTCGCCTCTTGATATTTTTTGACTGTAAAGAATAGTCATAGTTAGTTCAGCAAGATAATCACCTGTAAGAACATCAATAGGACCGCCTTCTACCATTTCTTTTGCAGCAGAAAGCTTGTCGCCGTAGTATCCGCTACAGTTAGCTATTTTTATAACATCTTTATCCAAATTAATTCTCCAACCTAATTCCTTTTAATATAACTTTTGTTACTGAATTAGCTGACATTTCAGGGGATTCATTTATTGATGATCTATTTTTACTTTTTGCAAATTCTCTTCCAATGCCTCCAAGTAAAATTGCAAATGCCTTAGGATCTATTTTTTGTATTTCATTGGCACTCATAGCCTCAAGTAAGAGTTTTTCAGTGTACTTTGTAATAAAATCTTCATGATAATCAATCATCTCAGACGAGCCATTTATTTTCCCCAGGCCTTTGATATAGGCATCAAACTTTGGACCAACAGCCTGATTTACAATGCCTAAATATGTATCAAGTTTATCTATGGGTGATTCAATTTTAGAAACTCGTTCTAACGCACTTTTACCTAATTTTTTTAAAATATTATCCACGGTCATTGTGATTAATTGATCTTTACTAGGAGCAATTTCATATAAAGTTCTTAGAGATATTTTTAACTTTGCTGCAAGCTCTGACATAGTTAATTCTGGAATGCCTTTTTCAAGCATCTTCTCAAGAGTGCTAATTATCTCTTTATGTTTTTTAGTCAAAGGTTTTAGTGGTTCTAATCTTGAGCTATGAATACTATGTGAATACTGCATTATTTTTCATCAACTATCATTAGAGGAGCTCCATTTTCTACCTGGTCATCTTTAGTAATAAGTACTTTTGATACTACTCCGTTATGAGAAGCCTTTATTGAATGTTCCATTTTCATTGCCTCTAGTATTACTAAAACATCTCCTGTTTTTACTTTTGAACCCTTTTTAACATTTAATGCTATAACTTTTCCAGGCATAGGTGCTGTTAAACTTCCAGCTTGAATCTCAATCCCGGGCAAAACAAATCTTGGCTTAATCTTTAGCATTACGTCACCAAAAGGCATATGCACCAGAATATTGTCATTTTTTAGAGTTATTCTGGAATAATGCCTTTTTCCATTAAATTCAATATCAAGACCAAAATCATCTTCTGAATGAATTATTCCAATTTTCCCCCAATCAAATACAAATCCTTTATTTTTTTCATATCTATATGAGACGCTATGTTCATTATCATTAATAACAAAATCAATTTTTTGTTTAGGCAGCCTTCCATTGGTCCATCCTGATGGCATAAAACCAGCAATACCTGTCTTTATTCTATTTTCTCTTTGAATCCAAAGCGCCGCTATAGAAGCAACATGCTCAATTTCAGTTGGAGTAAGTTTGTGTTTTCTATTAGGTTGAACTTGGTTTATAAAATCTGTAGTGGTATTTCCATCAAAAAACTCTCTTGCCTTAAGACACTCAATTAGAAATTCTCTATTAGTAATTACGCCTCCAATATGAGCAGATTCTAAAGTGCGAATTAATTTTAAAATTGCATCATTTCTTGTATCTGCAAAAGAAATTATTTTTGCCAGCATGGGATCAAAATTAGTTCCTATCTTTGAGCCAATACTAATGCCCGAGTCCCATCTTGATTCATTTTCAGGACCTCCCTCAAAGGCAATTATTTCTCCAGTTTCTGGCAGAAAGTCATTGTCTGGATTTTCAGCATAAAGTCTTGCTTCAATAGAATGACCCATAAAGGTAATATCATCTTGGGCATATCCTAATTCTTCTTCTCTCGCAATTCTTAATTGTTCTGCAACCAGATCTATCCCAGTGACTTCCTCTGTAATAGGGTGCTCAACTTGCAATCTTGTATTAACTTCTAAAAACCAGAACTCTTCTGTTTTATCATCAAATAAAAATTCGACAGTCCCAGCTGACTTGTATTTAATTTTCTTTGCGAGTTTGATTGCCGCATTACCCATTGCAGTCCTCACATTTTCAGAGACTCTAGGAGAGGGCGACTCTTCAATAATTTTTTGATGTCTTCTTTGAATAGAGCACTCTCTTTCTCCTAAATGAACAACATTTCCATGAGCATCACCGAGTATTTGAATTTCTATATGTCTAGATTTTTGAACGTATCTTTCTATAAAAACTCTGTCATCTCCAAATCCAGACTGTGCTTCTCTTTGTGCGCTTTTAATAGATTCTTTTAAATCCTTTTCTTTAGTAACTATTCTCATTCCTTTTCCGCCACCACCTGCAGCAGCTTTTATTAGAAGAGGAAACCCGATGTTTTTTGCATTTTTAATATTAGACGTCATTGGAAGTGTTGGGACTCCAGCTTTTTCAGCTAGCTCCTTTGCTTTTAATTTATCTCCCATAACAGAAATTACATGTGGGGATGGACCAACCCATATCAAACCTTCTTTAATTACTTTTCTTGCAAAAGAAGCATTCTCAGACAAGAAGCCATATCCTGGATGAATTGCATGAGCACCTGATTCTTTAGCAGCTTTTATAATTTCTTTGCTATCTAGATAACCTCCATTAGTTAATCTAATTGATTGATCAGACATATGTACGAAAGGTTCATTTTTGTCAGCATCAACATATACCGCAATGCATCTTATACCCATTTCTTGAGCAGTTTGGATAATCCTACAGGCTATCTCACCTCTATTAGCAATTAATAAGGAATCATAAATCATAGTCTAAATACTCCATATTCTCTTGCACCCTCAATTGGAATGTTATTAATTATTGATAAACAAAAACCAATGATGTCCCTAGTATCTCTTGGGTCTATTATTCCATCATCAGTAACCATGCTGCTTGCAACAAGTCCTTTTGATAATTTCTCTAAATAATCAATTACCATCTTTTTTAATTCCTCATCAGCTTTTTCATCAAAATCTTTTCCATCTCTTAATGCTTTAGCTTTTCTTACAATTGACATTACTCCAGCCATTTGTTCAGGCCCCATGACAGCAATTTTTGCTGTTGGCCATAAGAACGTAAACCTATTGTTAAAAGCTTTACCAGACATGGCATAAGTTCCAGCACCATAAGATGCACCAACTATAAAAGTTATGTGAGGTACGGTAGAGTTAGATACAGCATTTATTAACTGAGATCCTTTTTTAATGATTCCCTGACTTTCAAAATCCTTACCTACTAAAAAACCAGTGACGTTATGAAGAAATATTAATGGGATATCTCTCTTATTACATAGCTGAATAAAGGTAGCTGCCTTTTCTGCACTTTCAGGATAAATTGGACCATTATTACCTAAAATACCAACTTGATAACCATGAACTGACGTCCATCCACATACCATCGTTGGACCGTATAATGGTTTAAATTCTTCAAACTTTGAGCCATCAGAAAATCTTGCAATGATTTCTCTGATATCAACAGCAGACTTTAGGTCCTGACTTATTATTCCCAGCAGTTCTTCTGAATCATATATTGGATTAGTACTAATTTTTTGGGGACTTAGCCCTTTTTTAGTCCAATTTAAATGAGAAACAACTTCTCTACATATTCTCAATGCATCCATTTCATCTTCAGCTAAATAATCAGACAGTCCAGATTGCTCAGAATGCATTTTGGCACCACCCAAGGTCTCATCATCAGATTCTTCACCTGTAGCCATTTTTACTAAAGGTGGCCCAGCTAGAAAAGCTTTTGATTGTCCTTTAATAAATATATTGTAATCTGACATCCCTGGCTGATATGCACCTCCTGCTGTTGAAGAACCAAACACAACAGAAATTACAGGTATTCTTAATTTTGAAAGCTCAGTCATGTCATAAAAAAATCTTCCAGTTGAAGCAAAATGACTTTGATGAAGAGAAGGAGCTTCCGGAGGATTTTCACCACCACCAGATCCAGATACGCTTAAATCTCCTCCTGCAGATTCAACAAAGCTTATGAAAGGTATTTGATTTTCACGAGATATTTCCATAGCTCGGTTCCACTTTTCTCCTACATATACTGTCATCGCACCAGCTTTGACTGTAGGATCATTTGCAAATATCACACATTCAACACCCGAAATAATTCCTACTCCAGAAACGCATCCTCCACCAACATTATAATTATTAGTTCCATAGCCAGCATAAGGTTGTATTTCTAAAAATGGACTATCAGGATCAAGAACATTCATAATCCTTTGGCGAACAGGCATTTTTCCTCTTTTTGCCAATCTTTCATGATGTCTGTCACCTCCACCTAACTCAGCAAGATCTAATAACTCATCAAGAAATACTAATTTCTCAAGCATCATTTTCTTATTTTCTAAATATTGTTCAGATTTAGTATCTAAATTTGATTTGAATATAGGAGCAATATTTTCTGTCTTCATAGGTATTAATAAATTAATAATGTTTTATTATGGTAATATAATAGCATTAATATTACCAATATTAAGATGTATCATTAAGTAATACAAAAAACTTTTATGTTAAAAATATACGGAACACAAAATTCAAGAGCTATGAGACCGATCTGGACTGCTGAAGAGATGGGTCTCGAATACGAGCTTATAATGATGCCTTTTCCCCCAAGAGTTTTTCATAAAGAATATTTAGAAATAAATATGCTTGGAACAGTCCCATATTTGACTGATGAAGACATAAAAATGACAGAATCTGTTGCAATGTCGCAGTATTTAGTTGAAAAATATGGTCCAACAGATTTAAGAGTAATGCCTGATGAAAAGGATTATCCAAATTATTTAAATTGGCTTCATCATGCAGATGCGACATTAACTTTTCCTCAGACAGTGGTTTTAAGGTATAAATATCAAGAGCCTGGAGTTGCTGATGCGGCAATTGAAGGGTATAGCAGATGGTTTGTTTCTCGTCTGAAGCTACTTGAAGCAGAATTGGAAAATAAAACTTATCTTTGCTCAAATAGATTTACGATTGCTGACATTTGCGTGAGTTACGCTATTAATCTAGCAAGCGTACTTGGTATTAAAGAAGCTTTGAAACCAAATATAAGCAGATGGTCATCCATGCTTTTTGAAAGAGAAGCTTTTATAAGAAGTAAAAACTATAAACACGAAGAAAAAGCGTAATGAAAAATTTTTTTACATTTGTTCCTTTAATAGCTTTGTGTTTAAGCTTGGTCTCTGATGAAAATAGCACCTCACATTTAGAGACTATTGTTTTAGGGTCTGGATGTTTCTGGGGGGCTGAAAAGGGCTATGAAGCTCTTGAAGGCGTTGAGGATGCGGTATCAGGATATGCTGATGGGTATGGTATAAAACCAACTTATAGAGAGATAACAAAATATACAAATAAATATAAAAGAAATAATTTTGCTGAAGTTGTTAAAGTCACTTTTAACAAGGAGATAATAAGCTTAAGGTCTCTACTTGAGCATTACTACGAATCGCATGATCCAACCCAGCTTAATAGACAAGGTAATGACATTGGTACGCAATACAGATCTACTATTTTGTATACAAAAGCATCACAAAAAAAAGTAATAGATGAGACAACAGACGAATTTCAAAAACTATTAAACGACGAAGGGTACGGAGAAATTCAGACTTTAATTAAATCTCTTGATAAGTTTTATGATGCTGAAGAATATCATCAGGACTATATTCAAAAAAATCCTAACGGCTATTGTCCAGATCATTCTACTGGAGTTGCCTTTAACAAGATTGAAATACCAAAAATTGATAACTCATTACTTTTATCGGGTAAGTATGTTCTTGTAATTGATTCTCAAGATTATTGTCCTTATTGTGAGAAGTTCAAAAATGATGTGGCAAATAATTATCAAGGAAGCATTCCAATGGTTTACAGAACAGCAATTGAATTAGATGGCTTGAGTATTCAAACTCCAACTTGGGCAACGCCTACTATTGTTTTCTTAGAGAATGGTGCTGAACTATTTTCATATCAAGGATATATGGAGCCTGAGTTATTTTATAAAGCCCTAGGAAAATTTAAATTAGGTAATTCAGAAGCATACGACGTAGCATTTAACCAAGGAACTGATTCAAGATTTTGTAAAGAATATCAAATCTTTAAAAATACTCCTGATGGTGTTTTTATTGATAAATTAAGTGGCGCACCTTTGTTTGATACTAGAGACAGATTTGTTTCACGAAGTGGTTGGCTTTCTTTTACAGCGCCAGTACCTAATGCAACATATGAACTACCAGATAATTCATATGGAATGAAAAGAACTGAGGTTAAATCAATATCAAGCAATATTCATCTCGGACATGTGTTTGATGATGGTCCAAATGGAATGCCAAGATATTGTATTAATGCAACAGTGCTAGAGTTTGTTGCTAGAGAAGATATTAAAAATTCTTAATAATCTTATTCTACCAAGCCAGTAATTCGTTCATATGCCTCAATAAATTCTTCTTTGAATTTTTGAACAGTCTGCCCAGCAGATATAGTTTCATTTACCAACCCTATGCCTTGGCCAACCCAATATGTATCAAGTTTTTTTGCTCCTTCATGACCAAGAGTTGCTTGTTTAGAGACAATTGCTAATGCAGGCTCTCCAACAATTGTCTGCAATGGCATTGGCAGGGGCTCAGGTGCGTCTTTTGACTCCCATGCGTCTGTCCAAGCTGATTGTAGTTGCCTAGAATGTTTGCCTGTTCTACTTTTTGATCTTACTGTTTGACTTGATGTTGCCTGAATCATCTTTTCTTTTATATTTTCAGAAGTTTCAGCTTCAGTGGTTGGCAGAAAAACTGATGCGCACCATACACCATCTGCGCCCATGGTCATTATCCCAGCCATTTGCTCACCAGTTGCAATGCCCCCAGCTGCTAAAATAGGAACATCACCCAAATCCTTAATCGCTCTTTTTACTTCTGGAATTAAGACCATAGTTGAAACACTACCACAGTGGCCACCACCTTCAGTACCTGAGACCACTAACACATCGACACCAGCTTGGACTTGTTTAATTGCATGTTCTTTAGCTCCTAATAGTGCGGCAACTTTTACATTATTTTCTTTTCCCATTTCCAGCATCCAATGAGGAGGAACTCCTAATGCATTTGCAATAAGTTTAATTGGATGAGAAAAAGCAACTTCTAATAATTTTTTTGCTCCTTCTTCTTTAAGATTTTTTCCAAATCTAGAATCTGAATCCATTTCAACCTTTTTTGAATCTGAAGAATTTCTTAATGATTCACCATCAACATCATGCTGTTTAAGAACATCAGCCCTAAAATCTCTGTATTCCTGCGGAATCATATTTATAAGGTCTTCTGATGAAACAGAGGATCCTTTGCCCTCAAAAGTGGTCGGCACTAAGATATCTACCCCATAGGGTTTGCCATCAATATGCTCATCTATCCATTTTAGGTCTTGTTCCAACATTTCTGGAGTATGTCCAACAGCGCCCAAGACACCCATGCCTCCAGCTTTTGAGACAGCTGCAACAACATCTCTACAATGACTAAATGCCACAAGTGGAAATTCAATATCAAACATTTCACAAATAGGTGATTTCATAACTTACTCTTCATTTTTATATATATTTTTAATTCTATTATAATTATGAGATAAATTTAAAATTTTCTTCTAATGCAAAAATATAACTTTACAGTTCCTGATATATGCGATGCTTTTTTTAATGAGATATTAATAGGTGATGTATTTCTTAATTCTTATGGAGGTATTGATAAGTTTTGTGGTGAGATTAGAACAGCAAATTGTCCTCATAGTAATAGTGTCGTAAAAGAAATGGTTGAAGAAAATGGTGAAGGTAAGGTTCTAGTCATAAACCATACTGGTGATAAATTATGTTCAATGGTTGGTGATCAAATTGCTCAAAAAGCATTTGAAAATAACTGGAGAGGAATTTTTGTAAATGGTTATATTCGTGATGTAGAAGTCATCAGGAATATTTCAATTGGTGTTAATGCAAAAAATGCATATCCAATGAAAACAGATAAGTCTGTTGGGGTTGGAACCAAAGATAAAAATATTAATATTGGATCTGTTTCAATAAGTTCTGGGGATTGGATTTACGTTGATACTAATGGGTGGGTTGTTAGTAGAAAAAAACTAGAACTTTAATCTTTCAATCTCTTTATCTTTCTCTTCCCAAATTGCTTCAATCCAAATTTTAAAATTCTTTCTATATTCTTCATCAGTAGAATAGTTTTTGTTTTTAAGATTCTCTGGAATGGTATATTTTTTAACTGAAACTTTTACGTCTCGCATATCGCCTTTTAAAAAAGCCCATGCTCCTCTTTTGTCTGATTTATATACAACCGAATAGTCGACCAAAACATCAATATTTGGCATAGCAGACAGGGCGGTTGCAATACCACCAACTCTTGGTATCAAAAGATTTTTGTATGGTGAATTCTGAGCTTTATGCTTTTTAGAGTTATTTCTTGTACCCTCTGCATAACTAAAAATAGTTGAAGGTGATCTTTGAAATCTTTTACAGGCCATTAAAGTATTTTCATAATCTTTGAACCTTAGATTAGGATTTTTTTCTAATTGTTTTTTTGAATGCCTATTTACAAAAGGCATGTTCAAGGTTTTATTTGCAAGAAATATAAAAGGTATCCAAGCCAATTCTTTTTTCATAAAAAATTTAAGAAGAGGAATTCTGTTATGAGCTGCTACCAAAAGAATAAAAATGTCCGCCCACGATTGGTGATTAGAAACAGCCATATACCATTGATTTTTATTAAACTCATTATCATCAAATATTTGCATAGAATCTCTATGCATTATTTTCATAATAATCTTCAATCCATAGACAGTATATTCACCAATAGTATTTGAAATTTTGCTTAATTTAATTTTAAGAGATTTAAGTGGAAATATGGCTCTTGGAATATTAACTATTGTTAACGTTCCAAAGCCAATTATTAATTCGATAACGATTAATATAAAAGTAAAAAAGCCTATTATGTTGGACTTTATGTAATACATATCAAACTTTCAAATTTAGAACCCGCTTAGATTAGCATATCTTTCAGTATGATATGTTGAACTCCCAAAAATTTGCTCTGCAACTCTAGACCTTTTTATAAAAAATCCAAGATCATACTCATCCGTTACCCCAATGCCGCCATGCATTTGAATTGCTTCATTAGAAACTAAATTAAGAGTTTCACCTGCAATTGTTTTTGCAAGACTAGATAATCTCTGAAGTTCGTTTGAATTTTCGTCAGCACCATGAATAGCCGCCATAACTGCTGACTTTGTAAGCTCAATTTCGCAAAACATTTCTGCAGCTCTATGTTGAAGCGCTTGGAATGTACCTATCACTACACCAAATTGTTTTCTTTGCTTAAGGTATTCTATGGTTGTCTCAAAGGCTGATTCTGCATTGCCAAGCATCTCAGCAGACATGGCAATTCTTCCAATATCTAGAATTCTTTCAACTGTCTCTCCACCAGATTCCAAAGCTCCAAGTATATCTTCGTTAGAGCATTCAACATTATTAAACTCAATATTGGCGTAATTTCTTGAATCAGCCATATCGAGTTTTATTTTTTTAATACCATCAATACTTGATTCAACAACAAATAAAGTTAAACCAGCTAAATCACCAGAATTACCAGATGTTCTTGCAAGTACGATAAAAATATCAGCACTAGCACCATCAATTACAAAAGTTTTTTTACCATTTAACAAGAAATTGCTAGCTTTCTGTTCTGCTTTGAATAGTGTTTTACTAGGATCGTGGTGACTAGATTCATCTACAGCAAGGGCGGTTGTAATTTCTCCACTAACTATCTTTGGAAGATATTTTTCTTTTTGTTCTTTTGTTCCAAAATTAGAAATAGCATATGCACCCAAAACACCTGTTGAAAAAAGAGGAGAGGGTGTGAGAGTTTTACCACATTCTTGCAAAATAACACTTATACCTGCAACACCAAAATCAGAACCACCAAATTCCTCAGGTATGAGAATACCTGACCAGCCTAAATTGACCATTTCTTGCCAAATATCTTTATCCCAAAGGTTTTCATCTTTATTGTCTCTCAGAGATCTAAAATGAGTAACTGGTGTTCTTTCTCGAGCAAAATCTCTTGCAGTATCTCTAAGAAACTCTTGTTCTTCTGTTAATATTAATTTCATTTTCTTTTATCCTGATTAAATATTTCTAACTTGGAAGACCTAAGACTCTTTTTGATATAACGTTTAATTGAACTTCAGAAGTCCCACCTTCAATAGAATTTCCTTTTGTTCTTAACCAGGCTCTTGTAAGATCTTTGTCTTTTTTATCGAATTCATCTCCATCCCATGCAACTCCATTTATACCGGTGGCAGCAATCATTAATTCATGACGTCTTTTGTTATGTTCAGACCCATATAATTTAAACATTGAAGCAGTTGCGCTAGCTTTTCCGCCTTCATCTTTGGCTCTTTTTAATGTCAATCCAAATGCATGTTCTTTAATTTTATGAGCTGTTATTTGTGATCTATAAAAGCCATTACTAATTTTTCCATCTTCTTCCCCGATATGTTTTTTAGCAATAGAAACAAGATCTCTGCCACTGCCCATACTAGAGGCAAGACCGAAGCTAGATAGAAAAGCTCTTTCATGTTGTAATAATGCTTTTGCAATTGCCCATCCAGCATTTTGTTGACCTATAAGATTTTCTTTTGGTACTTTTACATCATCAAAAAATGTTTCGCAAAAAGGAGATTTTCCGGATATTAGAGTAATTGGTTTTGTGCTGACTCCTGCTGTTTCCATGTCAATTAGTAAAAAACTAATACCATCATGTTTTGGCTCTTTTGGACCTGTTCTTACCAAAGCAAATATCCAATCAGCCTTATCCGCATATGATGTCCATACTTTTTGGCCATTCACTATAAAATGATCTCCATTATCTTCAGCTTTTGTAGCAAGACTAGCTAAATCAGATCCAGATCCTGGTTCAGAATATCCCTGACACCATCTAATCTCACCTTTGATAATTTTTGGAAGATGCTCTTTTTTCTGTTCTTCTGTTCCGTATTCAAGGAGTACTGGAGCAAGCATCCAAATACCAAAACTTAATAGTGGCCCTTTAGCACCAATTGCAAACATTTCTTGATTTAGTATTGTCACCTCTTCAGCGGTCAATCCACCTCCACCATATTCTTTTGAAACTGTTGGCATCGTCCATCCTTTAGCCCCCATTCGATCTAGCCATAGCTTTGATTCAGGATTTTTATATTCAGCTTTCCTGCCACCCCAGACCTCATCAATAGGAATTGAAGGGTTTGCACCAGCTCTCATAGACTTAGGACAGTTATCGTTGAGCCATTCCTTAACCTCTTTTCTGAATTCTTCTAAATTTTGCATATGTTTTTATATATATTTTTGAACTGTAAAACATTCTATATCAAAGTTTATCTTGTTCAAAAGAAATAAAATGTTCAATATTTATCAATGATATCTATATTCTTTACGTAAGAGTTGATTGAAATAGTATAATTCCTCCATGTTTAAAAATATTGGAATTTATATTAAAGAAAAATCTGGCGAGGGTATTGACTCTCATGGCCTTGATGTCTTAATTGATAATTTAAAAAAGCATACCCCAAAAGTTTTTATAGAAGATACTTCTAAATATAAAAATAACTCTTTGATAACTATAAAACATGGCGAATTTGTATCTAAGGTTGATTTAATTATTGTTTTTGGTGGCGACGGAACTCTTTTAAGATCTGCAAGAAAATATCTTGAACATAATATTCCCATTCTTGGTATAAACATGGGTACGGTTGGTTTTTTAACTGATGTAAAAACCGAAGATTTCGAGTCAATTATAAAAGATGTAATTGATGGCAATTGCAAAATAGAAGAAAGAAATCTTGTCAGCGCCTCTTTTAATAATACGACAGCATATGGTCTCAATGAAATCGTTATTCACTCCGGTGCATATACCCAGCTAATGAGGTACAGACTATCTGTAAATGATAAGGTTGTTTATGAGCAACGTTCAGATGGGCTAATTATTGCTACGCCTACTGGATCGACCGCTTATGCTCTTTCAGCTGGCGGACCTATCATCCATCCAGGCTTGGATGTTTGGACAATACTTCCAATGTTGCCTCAGAGTATCTCATCCCGTCCTTTTGTTATTTCTTCGGATGAGAAAGTTAAAGTAAATCTATTAAAAGGACCTTTAGAAATAGCAAAGATTTGTGCTGATGGTCAGGAGGATATTCCAGTACCATATCTAGAAGATATACAGATTTCAAAAATGGAACATAAATTAAGGCTAGTTCACCCAATAAATAATGATTTTTTTGAAGCTTGCAGAGAAAAGTTAGGATGGAGTTTAGATATATCTAAGAAGAGTTCTTAAATGAATATTAAAAATTTTCACATACCTATTATTATTGTATCTGTGATTATTGCTTTAATATCAAATTACGGAAGCTTTGTATCTGCTATTGAGCCATTTACTTTTTTAAAAATGGATTTAAATTCTATCGAAAGAGGTTATATTAATTTTTTTTCAATAGATTCCACATACAATATTAATAATGAATGGTGGAGGTTAGTTACCCCAATGCTAATTCATTTTTCATTTGCTCACTTAGTTTTTAATTGTCTTTGGGTATATGTTTTAGGGTCAAAAATTGAATACAATGATGGACATATAATTTTTTTAGGTTTAATTTTATTCACTTCAATATCCTCTAATTTAGCGCAACATTTTTTTGAAGGCCCATCTTTGTTTGGAGGCCTATCAGGAATAATTTATGGAATGCTTGGTTACTGTATGATAAATGATCTTGAATCAAGGCAATATAGATACGAGTTACCACCAGCACTTTATTTATTCATGATAGTTTGGTTAATTTTAGGATTTTTAGGGGTGCTTAATTTATTTGGTTTTGGGAATGTTGCTAATTATGCTCATCTTGGTGGTCTTATATCTGGAGTAATATTTGCTATCATGCTCAGGCTTACCAGTGTTCAGTTAAAATAGGATATTAATTTGAGATTAGTTTTAAAAATAATAAAGATTTTTCCGCCCGAAGCATCTCATATTATTGCTCTTAATTGTTTAAATATCCTATATAAACTTAGGGTTTTAAATTTATTTTTTCCAAAGTTTAAAAAAGATAATTTTGAATTTGTTGGATTAAATTTTACTAATAAGCTTGGTACAGCTGCTGGATTGGATAAAAATGGTGATTTTATCGACTGTCTAGGAGCTTTAGGGTTTGGCTTTATTGAGGTTGGTACAGTTACACCGTTGCCACAATCTGGCAATCCAAAACCTAGAGTATTCAGGTTATCTAAAGATAGCGCTGTTATAAATAGGTTAGGCTTCAA
>Ga0213861_10000519_pt1 | contig 33946 bp, 35 predicted proteins | sample PICome_4_FD_160110 | JGI IMG/M metagenome (GOLD analysis project Ga0213861, IMG submission 160110) | Coastal seawater microbial communities near Pivers Island, North Carolina, United States - PICO131 | ecosystem: Environmental > Aquatic > Marine > Coastal | place: USA: North Carolina... | reverse complement strand
ATTTGCCGCACGGGGAGTCGAACCAGCCGTTTGGTGCCCTTGTTAAAAGAGATGGGCTTCACCAACGTGGTGGATGTACCCGAGGGCATGCTCGGCAGCCGAGCTGGCCCTGGCTGGATTGCGCGCGGCCTGCCGGTTGACCCATGTAAAAACTGCTAAATGTGAGTGTTTGGCTTACTTTGGGAACAACAACGTTACACCGGCGCGCAAGCCCCAGCCGCTTGGGCCACCGTGCACGCTAGACAAGAAATAGCGACCACCCACGGACAGCGACATGGGAATGTCGCCCACACGCACCAGTTTTGAGACAGTGGCGTTCATGGGGTTTTGACTGTTTCGGCTGTCCCAGTTAAATGAGGACTGCGTGTTCAGTGAAAAGGTTCAGGCGTCACGTGTGACATATGAGATAAACGGCTGCCAGTATGTGTTGTTGGCTGTGCCGGCAATGTCTGACCCACCAACATCCCAGGTTTGGTAGGTCAGTAGTCCAACCGTCCAAGGCGCGCTCATGTATAGGCCAACGGCCGATACACCAGCGCCTGTTTGCCGTGTACCGAAATCATTTCCCGACAGAGCCGGTGTGGATATGACAGGTCCGACACCCCAAATGAACTTGCTGTTGTTGTTGGGCGATAGAAAGGTCTGAACCACCACGGGTGCGGCGCCTGCGACACCAAATAGCGCAATGCCAATGCCATCGATGTACAGAATCAGTTTAAAGACCTGGGGGCGAGAAAAAAAGCTTGTGCAACAAAGGTCAGGATACTGGCGAGCACCGCTGCTCGGATATAGCTCAGATCATTTGCCCAAAAAACTGGCACATCCAAAATCAAGTCTCTGATGGTGCCACCACCCACAGCGGTGATGACACCAAGCACCACGGCAGAAAAGAAATCGACGCTTCGCTCAGAGACAGCGAGGACACCAGTGATGGCAAATGAGATGGTGGCAGCCATCGCCATGATAAAGAGGACGTGATCAACGGACATGGTGTGCGTTATGGGTTGGATCAAGCAACCTTTTGGCAGTTAATACCAACAGGCGCTTTTTGGTTTTGCAGCACAAAGGCAATTTGCTCGGCCAAAGCGATGATATTTTTTTGTTGAGCGGCTACCAACGGCACAACGCCTGGGGTGGCTGGTGTGGAGAGCAAGGAATAGCAGGTTAAAGCCCGCTTTGCCTTGTCATTGAAACTCACGCGCCAGACCGCACCGATAGCGGCTTTTTTGGCGGGTTCAAGTTCAAATTGCTGAATGTCCACCATGATCTCAAAAGTATTGGCGGGCCGCGGTAGGCTTTGAACCATGACGCCTTGGATGGGTGGCATACCAACGAATTGGGTCAGCGCCTGTGATAGCGCGCCGGTTGTGATTTCGCCCAAAGGTGCGGTCCACTTGTCGTTGGTTAAGACCATCAGTTGATCATTGGACTGACGTACGATCAGCGGGATGTCGTCAACGGCTGCAGGCACTTTGACATGGGTCACGATGTAAATGGGGGTCGCGCTCACAGCGTTCGTTTTGTTAGCCGCACCCTGCGGTACGCTCAGCGTGTAATAAGCAGTGCTCTGTGAGGCACAACCCGTCAACAAAATCGTTGAGGCAGCGATGATTGAGAGGGCCAGCAATTTCATGGATCAATTCCCAAGGTTTCACGCGAATAAGGCTTGGTTGACTCACCAAAGATCAATGAGTTAGGTTGGGCGCGTAGTTCATCAATGAGTGATCGAGTCGCTCGGATGGCCCGGTCCATCTCTTTTAAGCTGCCATCAATCTGCGAGGGTAACGCTGTGCTCGAAAGCAAAATATCGTCAACACCCTCAAGTGTTTTTTGTAGTTGATTGAGTGTGGCTGACAGCTCAGGGGTCAGGGTGTTTTCTAGTGTTTTGGTGAAGGCGGTGAGTTCACTCAATGTTGAACTTAAATCATTGGAAAGCTTTTCAAATGGAATTTTTTCAACATTGGCCAAGATGGTGACAATCTGCTCTTGAATTTGATCAATGCTGGTGGATTCAGCCGTTGGTATTTCAAAGGGCAACGTTGTGGCTATTTTCTCGGGGGCTGGCGCGCCTTTTTTGAGTGAAAGCGAAATGTATAAGCTACCGGTGATTAGACTAGCGGTTTTGAGCTCTGCACGGAGCCCGCGTCTGACCAACAAACCAAATGACTCAGCAATTTGCTCAGGGGTTTGGTTGGCGCGCTGCATGGTTTGAAACAAAGTCCCCAACAGCGCAGGATAGAGCGTGGCATCAACTTGCGTGAAGAACTTGCCTTTGTAAGGATCAAAATCGAGTTTGGTTGACGTGATCGAGCCAATGTTGATGCCTTGGAAACTAACAGGTGCTTGTGATTCTAAACCCCGAGTTTCTTGGTAAAACTTCATGGTGATCGGAACAGAAATGCCGATGGGAACGGCGTTGGCGGCAACTTTGTTATCGTAAAGGGTGAAGACATGATCACTAGCCATCACCATGGATGGCCCAAAGTTACCAAATGCCAAACCGCCCGCTAAAATGCTGATCAGTGACTCGGTCGATACCGTTATGCCGTCGGCACCAACATTGACATAGATACCGCTCTCATCCCAAAAACGGGTGTTAGCGTTGACGTACTTGTCGTACGGGGCATCGATAAAGACTTGGAGGTCAACGAATTTGCCGTCAACATCGAGGTGGTATTCAGTGACGACGCCAACAGGAATTCGCAGAAAATAAATCGGTGCGCCTGGCCCCAGTGAACCCAAGGTATCTGATCGCAGGTTGAACTTGGAGCCAGGGCGATCACTAGAAATGGGTGGTGGCTGCTCTAGGCCTTTAAAATCTCGCTCTTTGGGCATGTCACCACGAATGTTTTTGGTATCAGCATTGATATAGACGCCTGACAAGAGCGTGGCTAAGCCTGAGACGCCGCTCAAACCGATGGTCGGTTTCACCACCCAAAACTGTGTGCCTTGGCTAGCCAAGCCTTCGGCGTCTTTGTTCAGCTGTACATCCACTAGCACGTCATCGCCCGTGTCGTTCAGCCGAATGTTGCTGACAGTGCCAACGACCACGTCTCGAAACCGTATTTGTGTTTTGCCTTGTTCAAGCCCCGTTGCCGACTCAAAGCTGATGGTGATCGCGGGCCCCTGGTTCGAATAGTCATTCCAGGCGATGGATAGTCCAATAACAGCAGCCACCAGGGGTATGAGCCAGACTAGCCAAGCGCTGCGTTTCTTTTTACGGGTCACATTTGGTGCTGGCAGTCGTTCCGTTGATCGGTCTTGAACGTCGGTCATTGAACGAGATTTCCTTGTTGGTGGCGCGAGAGATATGGTTTGGTTTTTTGGCTCGTTTGGTGTTGCCTATGTCCAGCTTGGCGCCAAGCCAGCCGCGGATCAAAGCCCATGGCGGCCAGCATGGTGACAACCACCACACCACCAAATGCGACCGCACCAGCGCCCGGGGCGATATCCAAGAGGTTACCGAATTTACCCAGAGCGGATAGCAGAATCACAACAAAGACGTCCAACATTGACCATTGTCCGATAAATTCGACCATGGCGTAAATTTTTGTGCGCGCTTTTAAATCTACTGTAGAGCGTTTTTGTGTCAGCCAAACCAATACGGCAAGTGAGATGATTTTTAACACTGGCACAAACACACTGGCAATAAAAACCACGGCGGCGATATCCCAAGAGCCCATTTGCCACAGTTCAATCACCCCACCCATGATGGTGTGCCCTGATGAGCCGTTTAGCGCATCGACATGCATGATGGGAAGGAGGTTAGCCGGTATGTAAAGAATAATGGCCGTGAAGATAAGCGCCCACGTTCGATTTAACAAGGCAGGCGAGGGTGATTTGGCTGGTGGCGGCTCATCAAACGACAAGTTCAGGTCGTGGGCCATGTGGCGCAGTTTTTCTGCGTTAAGACGCAGCAGGCTGGTAATCAAAACAGCGGTGGCGACAGTCGCAAAGAGACCCACGCCTAGGTGCAACGTCGCCAAATCGATCAGTTTGACAATCGCCACCAAAGCGCCCAGCAGGAACACTGGCACCATGCACCACGGCGTTAGGTGATCGATGATCCGTACCGTGCTTTCAAAAAATAGTGGTAACCGGCCCAATGCCAATGGCCCCAGTACCCATAGAAGCAGGCACAAGTGCACCGCCGGTAATACAAAACCAACCGCACCTGTTAAGAGCGCAACTTCGGGGTAACCGGCCTGCCACGCCACAGCCACAGCATCCAAGAAGGTTGCCGATTTGGCTGTGCCTTGGACCACGAGCGTGCCTAAAGGGTAGACGTTGGCTATCGTGAATGTGATCATGGCCGTGATGACAATCGCCAGCCAGCTGTGTGCTGCAAACTCACTTTTGGTTTCAAGAATGGTGTCGCAGCGGGCACAAAGCGCCAAGTGATCTTTTTCTAGGGGCACCCGTCGATACACGGCACCGCAATGGTGACAAGCCAGCCGAGATGGTGTGCCTTGCATCAGTGATTATTTATTCGCGGCGACAATGATCAGCAGTTGTTCAAGGGTGACGTAACCCTTCTTGTCCACATCAATCTTATCCCAAGCCATGGCAACCCGCGGCATGCCTGCCTCGGCTTCTTCTAGCGTCAGTTTGCCATCACCGTTTTTGTCAGCGGCTTTAAAGCGAGCCACAACCTCTTGATCTTCGGTCGGAACGCTGGGCATGGCTGTGTTGGTTTGAGCAAGGACAGTTGCACCGAACAAAGCGGTCAGCCCCCAAAGAGCCAATTGTGAGCTGATAAAGGATTTATTGCGCATAAAAGCACCTTATTTTTGGACATAAAAGAGTCAATGGCATTTTTTAAGCACGTTGGACACGTTCAACGCCAAAGGCACGATACGGTTAATGAAAAAACTGATGTCCTTATGATAACCATCTCTGTGTGTCAAAGATAGCAAACAGGGCAAGACAAAGGAACAATAGCCAAAACTTGCAAAATCTTGCAGATGCCAAGGTAAACACGTCAGCATCATCAAAAAAGGCACAATCTACAGCACTGAGCACGGCTTTCTGAACTTCACAGTGCCACTCTTTGCGCCATTCATGCGAAGAAACGCCTGACATGAGCCTGTATGACCACGCGAAAGGTTTCAAAGCATGACCTCAGCGACGGTTTTAAAGTTCACCGCTTTGACCCCATCGCTGAAGTCAATCGCGTTGCCGCTATAAATCACCGTCTGTTGGGCCAGTGGATGCACCTTTTGGTGAAAGGTGTCTAGGGCGCGCTTGAAACTGGCATGCCAAGTGCTGGCTGACTTGATTTCGATACCAAAAAGTTCGTGCCCATTTTTATGCAGCAAATCAATTTCATGGCCTTGACTGTCTCTAAAAAAATAAAGGTTCGGTGTTAGTCCCGCGTTGTAGCGGGCTTTAAGGGCTTCGAGCGCAATGAGGTTTTCAAATAAGTTGCCAATTAATGGGTCTCTGGCAACCTGCTCGATGCGTTCAATGCCAAGCAAATAACACAGCAAACCGGTGTCTATGAAATAGACCTTTGGGGTTTTGATGACCCATTTACCAAAGTTTTCAAAATAAGGCGGCAATCGAAAAATCACGTATGAGGCTTCAAGTATGGATAACCACTCTTTGATGGTTTTGCCATCGACGCCAGTGTCATTGGCAAGCGATTGAAAATTGATGATCTGTCCCACGCGGCCAGCCAGTAACTTAATAAACTTTTCAAATAACACCTTATTTTTAAGATTGATCAGCAGGCGAACGTCTCGCTCAATGTAACTTTGAAAGTAGTTGGCGTAGGCAACATGCGGTCGTTGTTGTTGACTGTGAACCCTTGGTAAAAAGCCTTTAAACAAGTATTTGCTAACACTGTCGGAAACAATGCCAGCCGCTGTCAATTCGCCGATAGACAGCGGCAGTAAATGTAAGATGCCTGTTCGACCAGCCAGCGACTGGGTCACTGATTCGCGCAGTTCAAGCTGATGAGAGCCCGTGAGTACGAATTGTCCACGGGCGTTGTTTTCATCGACGATGCCTTGCAAATAACTCAGCAACTGCGGCGCTCGCTGGATTTCATCAAAGATCACTCGGGTTGGGTATTGTTTAAGGAACGCCCTAGGATCATTGGTTGCCAACGCCCGCGTGTCGGGGTTTTCAAGACTGACGTACTTGTAGTCAGGCAAAACGGCACGCACGAGTGTGGTCTTGCCCGCTTGGCGTGGCCCAAGCACAGTAACGATGGGGAACTCCAACAATTGGGTTTGGAGTTCGGATTTGATATAACGTGGAATCATATTTCCGTCATAAACCATGCAAATCCGGAGTTCAACTCCAGATTTGCATGAAATGAGGCTTGGCTTAAAAATCGAAAAATAAAAAAGTGCTTAGGACAAGGCCTTGAACGAGCGCCGCAAAGTGCACCATAGATTTCAGATCCAGGCAAGTTTGTTGCGAGCAAGTCTGATGCCAAACCCCATGGCGTTTAACCGCCGCGCGGTGGTGAAGCGATTTATTCGTCTCGCTTGAGTCAAGCATCCCGAGGTATGGGGTATCAGCAAAGACAGTCTTTACATTTTTTTATATTTTTGATCCTTGAGCCACAGGCCCTCAATCAACATCTTGGGAAAGATGAGTCCAACGGTCATGACCAAGACAATCAGCAGGGTAGCCGTGCCGTCAGAAAAAACCGCGCTGAGCATGGCTAGCGTGGCCTCGTGACCAGCCGAGTAAACATTGATAAGGCCATCGGCAAAGCGAAACACAAAAATACCCGGCATCATCGACACCACTGAGGCAAAAGCCAATGCGGCAAAAGGCAACTTCAGCCGGTGCGATAAAAGCGTCATGACAGTGCCAGCCATCAAACAAGCCACTAAGGCACCCACAACCAATCCTGCGCCTTGATCGATCACCACCCAGCGACTGCCATGGCATAGCATGCCGACGATGACGGGTGCTGCCAACAGGCGCCAAGGCAAAGAAAAGAAAGCACCAAAAGCCGCCACTGCAATACCAGCACAAATCATGTCTAGCCAGAGTGGGGTCGGGGTGGTCGCCATACCCGCTGTAAGGGATGCGTTCATTAGGCTTAACCCCAAAATCAAGCCCACACTGATCGCCAGAAATATCAGCAGGCAATACACGACGCGGTTCATGCCGAGCCCCAAGCGGCCTCGGACCAAATCGAGGACGGCATTGAGGATATGCGCGCCGGGCACCAAAATCATGCAAGGGGCAATTTCAACGAATGGCAAGCCATCGCCACTGAAGGCGTGTTGCGAATAGCCGCCTACAAGCCCAGCGATGAGGGCAGCCACAAACGGTTGTATCAAGAGGTTGTCAGAGGCTTTGGCCAAGAGCCTGCGGGCGACAGCACCCAAGGCTGCTGCCATGAAAATCATGGCCAACGTGGTCGGGTCAGTCACCCCAAAAATCACCCCCAAGGCGGCAGCACCCGCGCCAGCCATCAAAACAAAGCGCTGGTGACTGCTTGGCGCATGGGTTGAAATCGTTGCCAAGGATTTGCTGTCGGCATCAATCTGATCGATCGTTTGCCGGTTGGGATTGGCGCATATTCGATCAATCAGTTGATTGGTCCGTGCGACCTTGTGCATATCAACGCCTGTGGGTCGCGCTTGCAAAAGGGCGGTTTGCCAATGGGCTTGCGGCTCATTGAGTGGCCGCGTACGACAGATGATGGCATCCCATTGGGGCAAGATTTCTGCTTCAAACCCATACGCTTTGGCCAGACGCGTCACATCGAGAATGGTGCGTTGCGTTGTTTGCGCATTGGCGTGCAGCACTTCGGCGGCACGCCATACGACACTCAGTGCATCAGTTGTCATAGACAGGTTTATAGGCCATTTGACCGATGTGTGCTGCCACATCTTTGGGCTTTTTAATGCGTGCCAAGCCCTGCTCAAAAATGTAATCTGCAATCTTTGCGGCCGTGTGTAAAGAGGCTGTTAGGATTTGCGACTGCGGCGGATAGATCAAGCCTGAGTCGAGCTCTGCTTCAGTGACCTGTTCGGCCACTGCTTTAGCAGCGATGATGAACATTTGTTGGGTGACGCGAGTGGCCTCAGTCGCCAAAACCGCCATGCCCATGGCTGGGAAAATGTAGACGTTGTTGCCTTGACCGGGTACAAAAGTCTTGCCTTTATAGGTCACGGGGTCAAATGGGCTGCCGCTGGCAAAGATGGCATTGCCGTCAGACCATTGGTAGGCTTCTTGAGCAGTGCATTCCGAGCGTGACGTGGGATTTGAGTAAGGGAAGATGATGGGTCGGGCATTCACGCGCGACATGGCCTCGATGACCCCCTGATTGAAGAGCTTGGGTACCGTGCTTACGCCAATAATCCCATTGGGCTTGATGTCATTGATGGCATCAATAAAAGACTTCATGGGTGCGTGCTTGTGCGCGAATGGTTTCTGAAAATCGGCCAAGTCTTTGCGCGTCGATTCAACCAAGCCATTGACATCAAACAACCAATTGCGCCCACGCGCCTCTTCGATAGTCAGGCCTTCCATCGCCATGGCCTCGCTGATGAGCTCAGCGATTCCGGTGGCAGCAGAACCCGCACCCATGAACAAAAACCGCTGATCGGTGAGTTTTTGACCAGAAATACGTAAGCTGCCGTAAATACCCGCCAGCGCCACCCCAGCGGTGCCTTGAATGTCATCGTTGTAGGTGCAAATCTTGTCTTTATAGGTTTTAAGAATCGAAACGGCGTTGAAGTTGGCAAAGTCTTCCCATTGCAGACAGCACTTGGGATAGAGTGATTGCACCGCATCAACAAACTCAGCAATAAAAGCGTCATAGGCTTTGCCGCGCACACGTGGTTGCTTCAAACCAAGATAAAGTGGGTCGTTGATCAGGTCTTCGTTGTTGGTGCCCACGTCTAGTGTGATGGGCAATGTCAGCGCTGGTGGCACACCCGCAACAGCCGTGTACAAAGCAAGCTTGCCCACGGGGATGCCCATACCGCCCACGCCCAAGTCGCCCAAGCCTAAGATCCGTTCGCCATCGGTGGCGACGATAAAGCGGATGTCTTTCTGTGGCCAGTTTGAGAGTATCTCTTTCAAACGCCCCTTGGCGCTGATGGGCAAATACACACCGCGTGAAGCCCGAAAAATGTGATCAAACTTCTGGCAGGCTTCACCCACGGTTGGTGTATAGACCAAAGGCATGAAGCGCGCGGGGTCGCCCATCAGAACGGCATAAAAGAGCGTTTGGTTACGACTTTGCAAGTCCATTAGAAACAAATAGCGCTGTAAATCTGAATCGAGCATATCAAGCTGGGTATGAACCCGAGCCAACTGCAATTCGATGCTGTCCACACCAACGGGTAGCAAGCCCTCGATCCCAGCGGCTTGGCGCTGCTCAGTCGTGAAGGCGCTACCGCGGTTTAGCGAGGCGTCATGCATGATGTTCAAAGGTTTTGTTTTGGTGTTCGTTTTGGTACTTGTTTTGGTGCTTTTCTTGGTTGCTGATTTATTGCTGGATTTGGGTTTTGCGGGTGTTTTTTTGGTGGTTGCCATGAGGGCGTTCCTTGGGTGAGTCGTCTTTAAAATAAATGCCGAATGCCGGAGCCAATAACGGTACTTTTTGCGGTGCTAAAGGTCTGAAAGTTATTACCGTACGATCCCCATACATAGACATCCGTGCGCTTTGAAAGGCTGTGACTAAAAAGAGCACTATATATGTTTTGTGTGGCGAGATCATTAATAGGGTTAAGCGTTCCCCTTGGTTGTAAACCTTGCCATGAAAAGATGAATTTATTCGAGTCTCCGATGGGTACGGTGAGACCGAGCCCGTACTGAAGTGAACGAACCCCTTTGGCAAAAACAACATCGGCGCCATTACTGAAATTTGATAGGGGTGGCGTGTAGCCGCCAGCACCCGCACCTTGGCCAAAAAAAGTGCCATCAATGGTTTGACCGATGGCCGCTGACAGTTTAATAAAAGCCAAATCATAAATGCCGCCGGTCATCCAAGCCCTAGGTACAGCTTTGTTCTTATTTGTTTGTGTTTGGCCTGAAGGCGTCTCGATTTCGCTGGCTCCATAGGCAGCGTCGTAAGCCCAAAAAATAGAAAGGGGACCACTTTCATAATTAACGCCTGCGGTCACCATTCGCATGTTCGAACGCGTACCGAAGTATTGTGTGGCTGGCTGCATGTTTGATGCAGACTCATCATAGTAGAGGGCCGTGAACCCAGTGTTAAACGAATACCCAATGCTCGCCTGCCAGCCCTGCATTACCGGCGTTTCAAACAGCAATAAATTGTTCGGGCGTACCCCATTGGCTGAGCCAAATGATGATCCCATGCCGGCTTGACTGCCAGAAACGGCAAAAGGGTCGATCAAAGCGAGGTATGTGTGTGCCATGGCGCTTCGGCGCCCAAAGGTTAATGAGCCGTACTGCCGGTTTATTAGGCTCAGTGTGGATTGGCGACCAAACCCAAGCCCGCCTTGGCCGAGGGTGCCATCTTGCGCATTGATACCAGATTCAAGCGACACATTTACCGACCATTCGGGTGAAATCTGTTCCACCGCATTGATACCCCAACGCGAACCGGTCTGAACACCAGAAGTCATGCCGGTTAACGTCTCATTGACGGCGGGCTCAAGCGAGTTTGCGTGACGCGAAACAGTGTTGTAGTAGAGCCCCAAGTCAACAACACCATATAGTGTGATTGCCGGAGAGGCAATCACCGTCATAGGCAATATCGCGCAGGCGCACGCCATCCACGCGCGAGAAAACCCACTGGCAAACAAATAACCTGGCATAAAGGTGCGCCAGCCCAGCATGCATCCAAGTCCTTTTTTCAGTGGAAGATTTATTTGGCCACGTAAGGGTGAACCATTTTGGCTGGGTCAACGACTTTGTCAAACTCTGCCTCAGAGACAAAACCGAGTTTCAAAGCCGCGGCCTTTAGGGTTAGATCGTGATCCATGGCGTAGTGCGCAATCTTTGAAGATTTGTCGTAACCAATCACAGGTGCGAGCGCAGTAACCAGCATCAGCGAGCGCTCGACATATTCAGCGATTTTTTGGCGATTCGGTTCGGTGCCTTCAACCAAGAATTTACGGAAGTTGGTGCAACCGTCAGTCATCAGCGTGATTGAGTGTGCGATGTTATAAATAATCAGGGGTTTATAGACGTTCATTTCAAGGTAACCACTGGCCCCCCCAAAACCCACGGCAACATCATTAGCCATGACTTGTGCGGCGAGCATGGTTAGCGCTTCAGCCTGCGTTGGATTGACTTTGCCTGGCATGATGGAAGAGCCAGGCTCATTTTCTGGGATGTTCAGCTCGGCAAATCCGGCTCTCGGGCCGCATGACATCAAACGGATGTCGTTGGCGATTTTGAACAAAGACACCGCCAAGGTTCGAAACGCACCTGATAAGTGAACCAATGCATCGTGCGCACCTTGCACGGTGAATTTATTGGGTGCCGTGACAAACGGTAGGCCCGTAAGTGTGGCAATTTCTTTGGCCACGTCAACATCAAAGCCTGGGGCGGCATTAATACCGGTACCCACGGCCGTGCCACCAAGTGCCAAGTGATAAACACCTTTGAGTGCGTCTTGAATGCGAAGCAAATCATCGTCAAGCATACCCACGTAGCCTGACCACTCTTGGCCGAGCGTGATCGGTGTGGCGTCTTGCATGTGGGTACGTCCGATTTTGACGATGTCTTTCCAAGCGTCGACTTTAATCGCCATGGCATCGCGTAATGCTGCCACGGCAGGAATAAGCCGCTCAGTGGTGTTCACGGCTGCGGCGACATACATCGCTGTCGGAAACGAATCGTTAGACGATTGCGACATGTTGACGTGATCGTTTGGGTGTACGGGCACTTTGCTGCCCAAGTCGGTGCCAGCGATCTGGCAGCAACGGTTGGAGAACACCTCATTGACGTTCATGTTGAATTGGGTGCCACTGCCTGTCATCCACACGTGCAAGGGAAACATGTCGTGGTGAAGTCCCGCCAAAACCTCATCGGCTACTTTGACGATTAAGTCGTGCTGTTGTTCTGGCAGACGACCACTGGCGTGATTGACGCGGGCGGCGGCTTTTTTAAGCGTGGCATAGGCTGTGATCATTTCTCGTGGCATCAGATCTTTGCCGATGCTGAAGTGTTCTAAAGAGCGTTGGGTTTGTGCACCCCAAAGCTTATCAGCGGGTACCTCAACAGTACCGAGGCTGTCGGTTTCGTAGCGAACGTTGGTCATGACGAGTTCCTGCAATGAAAAGTATGATGGACAACAAAATTTTTTAATTTTTAAGGATTTTTGATCCGTGCGGATTCGCTGTGGATCAGTCGGGATACGGGTTTTGTTGGGGTGTAGGCGACCATAGCACCTTGAAATTTTGGTCGACAATAAAAAGTCAGAATAGCGCAAACCGATGTCTTTTAGGTTTAATTAAAGGGAAATTTTGGCGTTATTTAGGTTGGCCTGGCGGCTGTTGACCACGGGCGTGTTTTAAGCGCGGCAATTGAACCAGGGCAGTTGTACGTTTAAAGCAATGACAGCACATCGCAAATGCTTATCGCCACCCAGATCGACAAGTGCGGCAAAGGCGGTCATCAGGGTTCCAGTTGTGGGGGAATATGGCAGCCATGCTGGAGTGGAAGCGTTTTCATTGCTTTGTTTAGGATCAAGTCCAAAAAAATATATTTTGCTACCATGATTCTACGATAATGACTGTTGGCTTTTGGTTAGCCTGCTCTTTGCTCAAACCTCAATCAATCACCATCCAAACCCAAACAACATGTTTAGACAAGTTGCATTTGGGCGAGTAATAAGTCAATTGATCAGTTGAGTGGTGAACAACGATCGGCAACAGTAGGGAGCACCACTGGTGGCATCCGCATTTGGCGAGTTTTCTTTATTACTGATTATTTCAGCTTTCGCTGGAGGGTTGGCGTTGCTTTTACGCCAACCCTTATTGATTGCCTACATCGTGGTTGGCATTGTGGTCGGACCTGCGGTCTTGGGTATTACTTCGGCTGCGGATCACATCCATCTGCTGGCTCAAATTGGTGTCGCGGTGTTGCTCTTTGTCGTGGGTTTGAAGCTTGATATCAAACACGTCCGACACATTGGGCCAGTGGCCCTGGCCACGGGTCTGGGTCAACTGACGTTTACGATTGTGTTTGGCTTTATTTTGGTGCTGGTGCTCGGCAAAACCACGCTTGAAGCCATTTATATCGCCGTTGCATTGACGTTTTCAAGCACCATCATCATTGTTAAGTTGCTCTCTGATAAGCGCGAAATCGATTCATTACACGGTCGGATCGCGGTCGGTTTTCTGATTGTGCAAGACTTGGCAGTAGTGGTAGCCATGATGGTCATGAGCACCCTACGCACGGGTGACAGTGATGTGCTTACGGTGATGGGCTCAATCGCCATACGCATTGCCATTGCAGGTGTATTGCTGTATTTCTTGATGCGCTATGTCTTGCCCAAATTGGTGGCGTCAATGGCCCAATCCTTGGAGCTGATGCTCATTTTTGCGATTGCTTGGGGCATGGGATTAGCCGCGCTCGGTGAATGGGCTGGCTTTTCTAGGGAAGCAGGGGCTTTTTTGGCAGGGTTCTCTCTGGCTTCGACTGAATTCAGAGACGCGATCAATTCCAGACTAACAGCCATCCGTGATTTTTTGCTGCTGTTCTTTTTTATCGATTTGGGTTCCAAGCTGGAATTTAGTACGTTGGGTGCTGAAATAACCCCGGCCTTGGTGCTTTCGGTTTTTGTTTTGATCGGCAATCCTCTGATTGTGATGGCCATCATGGGTTACATGGGCTATCGCAAGCGCACTGGATTTTTCGCGGGTCTGACGGTCGCACAAATCAGTGAGTTTTCAATTGTGTTTGTGGCCATGGGTATCTCGCTTGGTCACATTGGGGTTGAAGCTTTGGGTTTGACCACACTGGTCGGGTTAGTAACCATTGGATTGTCGACTTACATGATCTTGTACTCCCATGTTCTATATGAAAAGTTGCAGCCATTTTTAGGTGTTTTTGAGCGCAAGATCCCGTTTCGAGAAGATCAAAGCAGTCCACAGTCTGACTTGCCGTTTGCTTCAGACGTGGTGATTTTTGGTCTTGGGCGCTACGGTCACCGCATGGCCCATGGATTGGTTGATGCTGGCTTGAGTGTTCTGGGTGTCGACTTTGATCCAGCCGTTGTTGCGCACTCAAAAAAAGAGGGTTTGTCGATTCGTTTTGGTGATGCCATTGATGGGGCATTTTTAGAGGCTTTACCACTTAAAAATGCCCGCTGGGTTGTCAGTACCATGCCTGATCTAGAGTCCAACCGCATCTTGATCAAAGCGCTTCGTCAAGTGAACTTTACCGGTGAGGTGGCCATCATTGCCCGTGAAAACGCAGACGGCATGGCACTCAAGGCAATGGGTGTGCCAACGGTGCTTTATCCCATCAACAGTGCGGTTGACCATGTGGTGGCCTCTTTGGTCGACATCATGGCGCCTTCTCACCGCCCATCGGGCGATTGATTGCGATGGGTTTTGGGTATTGGCATCGCCTTGAGCACCAATGTTAAAAAAGCGACAAAAAAACGCGGTAACGATGCGTTTAAGTCAGTCAGTGGAGAGAAAGATGTTTCGGGGGTTTTGCGTTTGTTCGAAGGTGACATTCAGCCTAGCAATGTTGATGCTTTTTACTACTTTCACTGGGTTGGCGTTGGCACAATCTTCGACTCAAACGTCGGTGACGCTTTACGGATTGGTTGATGCGGGGTTCTCCTATCAAAAAAATCAGTCAGGCGACGACCAATCGACTTTCAATAAGGCCAGGGACAAAGCCAGCGAGTTTGGTCTAGCATCTGGGCAGCAGTCTGGTTCGCGCTGGGGTATCAAAGGCACTCAAACCCTTGGTGGTGGAACCAGCTTGAATGTCGTTTTCGAGAGCGCAGTCAATGTGCTATCAGGCCATTCAACCGGTTTTACGCGTCAGTCGACGCTGGGGTTTGCTGACAACCGTTGGGGTGCGGTCGATTTGGGGCGCCGTGTTAGCTCAGGCACCCAAGCGTTTGCTGACATAGACCCGTTTGATTTTGGGTTCGGACAGGCCAGCATGACCAGTTCCTTGGGTGCGACTTTTATACGGCTCTCAAATCTGATGGCTTACACATCGCCCAATATGGCGGGTTTTAATGTTTTTGCCGGTTGGTCGTTTGACACGGGGTTGCGAAAGGCCGGTTCGAATCGAGCGGTTGAGATGTTCGGTACTTCAAATAAATTTCGTGCGCTCTCGCTTGCAGCGCGTTACAGCAACAACGACCTTTTGCTCGCAGGCATGTTTGACACCTTTTATGCGCCTGCGCAGACCGGTTTGGCCGCAGTCAAACAATGGAACATTGGCGCCACTTATGATCTCAGGGTCATGAAACTTCACTTAGCCATTGGTCAGGACATAGATGGTCGAGTCAATGGGCCTGGGGTTTTTGGTGCTGCTGACGAGTCAGGTGGCGATACCAACACCAGTGGCGCTGTTCGTTACCGACCGGGTTCTCGCACCAATCAATGGATGCTCGGTTTGACCGTGCCGACGGGTGCAAACAGTAAAGTTTTCGCCTCAGCGCAGCAACAAAGGCCTGGTGGTGATTACGACACCGGTACTCGGGAAACCCAAACGACCGTCTCAGTGGGTTATAGCTATAACTTATCGCTGAGAACCAATTTGTATGCCTACTACTCGTATATGCACTCGCCTGAAATGTTCGTTGGTGCCCAAGCCCAAGGCATGGGCGTGGGCATTAGACACGCATTCTAATGAGGGCACCTTTGATGGTTCTGTTAAGGGTACGAATGTTCACCATGGGCTTGTTGATCGGCTTTTACTTGCTGATGCCTGAAGCATCAGCAAGGCCAGCCAACCCATCCACAGAAGCAGCACAAGCCATGCAGCCTGCCATTGACCGCGTTGAGCAATTTCAAATGCAGCTGATTGCGTCGCCCGTGATGGGGTTGCTCAGTGCTGAGCAACTTGAGGCACTCTCACCGTATCTTTCAAACCCGTTGTTGACACGATTACGGGCTGCAAGCCTAGCGCAAAAGGCCATCACGCAGCGCTCACAAACACCTGAGCCACCGCTGATACAAGGGGCATTGTTTTACTTGCTGTTTGAGGGCGCCTCTGGTTTGGTTCACGTGAGGTCTGAAGACAGCGGTTCATCGGTATTGGTTACTTTGGAATACATGGCTCAGCCCAATGACCCCAGCCCTGTTCGCTGGACTGATCGTGTTTTGCTCGCCACAGAAAACAAGCAACCCGTTATTGATGATATTCAATACTTGGGGCAGTGGGACTTCAGTCGCCAAGGCATGTTGACTGAGCAGCTTGATCTAGTGATCGCTGCGGGTCAGTAATCACCAACATTGATTGCTAACGCTGTAAGACCTTAAGCCATGCCAGTTGATCGGGTGACAGTGTTGACGGGTCACACAAGAGCGCGTGGGTGAGTGCTTGGCGAATGTCAGTTTCAGGCACGGGCAACGGCTGGCGCAACAGCGTGTCAAGCAGTTGCTTGGCTCGGCCAAGCGTTTGACCGTAAAGCTCAAAGATGGCGCTAGCCAACACGTGCTGGCTTGGATCCTCTAACCAACAGTCGTAGTCAGTCACCATTCCAATCGTGGCGTAAGCCATTTGTGCCTCACGCGCTAAAAACACCTCGGGCACATTGGTCATGCCGACCAGATGACAGTTGGCGGCCCGCATGAAGTGACTCTCAGCTTGGGTGCCCAGACGAGGGCCCTCAACGCAGGCGTATGTTAAGCCTGTGTGTATGGTTTGATTGGCCAGGGCAGCCGCTGCTTGAACCGCTTGAACCAAGGACTGGCTCACGGGATTGGCGGTGGAAACGTGGGCGGCAACGCCACCACCAAAAAACGTCTGCTCACGTCGGCCACGGGTGAAGTCCATGTATTGACTAGGCATGACCAGCTCGCCCGGTGCAAACCGAATGTCTAAGCTACCCATGGCGGAAAATCCCAACACCATGGTGGCGCCGGCACGCTTCAAAGCAAAAATATTGGCGCGGTAGTTGATTTCATGGGGCAACAAACGATGGCTTTTGCCATGTCGGGCTAAAAACAACAGCTCATGGCCGTGTAGCGAGCCTAGAACCAGCTCGCCCGAAGACTCGCCAAAGGGCGTGCTTTGATGCTCGCTTGAGACAATTTTGAGCCCGGGTAACGCATATAGTCCAGTGCCTCCAATAATGGCCAACATCGTTTCGGTTCCTTGTTCGATTAATTTAGTAAATGGGGTGGCAGGTGAATCAAATCGCTCGGTTCATCAATATCATGCATGATGGGCAGTTCATGCCAAGTTTTTTTTGCAGCACGCAGCCGATCGCGGCTCGTTTGCATCACACTTGCGCTGCCCCATTCGATGTCATGAAACAGCGAGGGGATGGGCATTCGTAAGCCGATCAGGGTGTAGCCGCCATCAAAGGCTGGTGCAAACACCGCATCGTTAGACGCTAAAGCGGTGAATGCCGCCTCAACCACCTCATGATCCAAGTTCGGCGCATCAGTGCCAATCAGAATAGCGCATGAGGCATGCTGCAGGGCTGACTCGAGCGCGGTTTGCATACGGCTACCCAAGTCATGACCTTGTTGGTGGGTGAGCTGCCATTGAGCAGCGAGGTTTTGTTGTTCTAACCATGGCATAAAAAAGTCATTCTCTTGGGCACCGGCAACACACAGCTCAAGCGATGTGTTTGCGCGCAGGTGCAGCGGTGTGACCATTTGTATGGTGTGAACGAACAGCTGTTTCGCAAGCGTGGCGGCAGCATCGGCGCCAAGCGCTGGTATCAAGCGGGTTTTGGCCAAGCCAGCTTTGGGTGATTTGGCAAAGACAATGAGGTGCCGTTTTTGGGGCATCAGCGGTAGTCCTTGGCCAAAGACGCTGCCGATTCGCCGCGCCAATAGCGCCAGCGTAATGACCACATCAGCATGATGGTACGCCACACGCCGCGGGTCTCCCAGCGCCGCCCTGAGGTCGTGACTTTTTGGGACAGGCAAATCGGCCGCGACAATCGTCGCAGGCGTTGACTGATTTCAATGTCTTCCATCAGGGGTTGATCGGCAAAGCCACCCACTGCATCAAAGGCAGCACGCGTCATGAAGATACCTTGATCGCCTGTGGCTATACCGGTGATGCGAGAACGCCAATTCATCATAAAAGCAATCACCGCGAGCCATCGCGATTGGCCTTCGATGCGCACGTTAAAGCGGCCCCAAGCCATTGGATTGTTTGATTGGTAAATGCTCGAGCAGAGGATCAGATCCGCGTCATTGGGTGCGATGGTATCGGCATGTAAAAAAAGTAAGTTTTGGCTTTCAGCCAATGCAGCGCCTGCGTTTAACTGCCTCGCTCGCCCCGCTGAAACCACGACCAATCGACTCGCGTGCGGGCTGGCTTGTTGCACGGTATCGTCTTCACTGGTGCCGTCAACCACGATGATTTCGACACCTCGCGCGCGCCAGGCGTCCAAAGGGGCAAGGGTTCGTGCGATAGCCGTCCCTTCGTTTAAGCAAATGACGATGACCGATAGCTGTGCAGGCATGGGTTGGTTGGTCAGGACTAAGCCGCTGCCTTTAGCGGGCGGTCGGTCGATTCCAGAGCGCCGCCACAACTACTGCCTTGCCCGGCCGTGCAGCCATAGCAGTGATTGGCAACACGAATGTCGTGACCGTTCAGATCGAGAGTCAGTAAATCCTTGAGATGGGGCCGCGCGTGGCCTTCTGCGGGTAGCGCCATACCCAGCATTTGATTGAAGTCACAATCGTAGAGGTAACCCTGCCAATCCACGCTGACCATGGTTCGGCACATGACGGTGGGTAAATTGCTGGATTGGTATGCGCTTTTTAGTGTTGCCATGTAGTCATGGAACAGGCCCTTACTAACCAATGTGCTGCCAAAGCGTTGAATCGGCATATTGGTAATGGCAAAGAGTTGGTTAAACACGATGCCAAAGTGCTTTTTAAGCTCACGTTTGTAGTCGTCTTCAAGGGCGGCTTGTGGCGGCGGCAGGACAGCACCTTGGGGGTTGTAGACCAAGTTCAAAACCAGTCCTGAACCAGGTTGTCCGTAGCCCAGCGCATTGAGCGCCTGAAGACCGGCAATGCTTCGGTCAAAAACACCGTCGCCACGCTGTCTATCGACGTTTTCGGCGCTGTAGCAGGGCATGGAAGCGGTGATTTCAACCTGTTGCTCGGCTAAAAATGCAGCCAAATCGTCGTGTCCTGGCTCACTTAAGATGGTTAAGTTACAGCGATCCATGACGCGCACGCCAAGTGCCCGTGCTTGTTGGACCAAAGCGCGAAAGTAGGGGCTGAGCTCAGGCGCACCGCCCGTTAAGTCTAATAACTCGATCGGGTGATGACGCAGCACGTCGAGGACACACTCAACATTATCGGCATCCATCATTTCAGTGCGATTCGGACCCGCGTTCACATGGCAGTGCAAACAGGTCTGGTTACATCTGTAGCCCAAATTAACTTGTAGCGTTTGCAGCCGGTCACGTTTGATGGCTGGAAAATCAGTCTCTACTAAAAGTGCAAAAGTCGGTCGCATGACATGTCTCAAATGAAAGAAGAGCGATGGTCTGTATTAAGCAGTTCGTTGCTTGCAGCCAAAACGTTACAAGCCATGGCAGGGTTTTGATGAGATCCTCAGAACGGGCTCGCTATGCGATTCGTTAAGCTGATGGCTGAACACAGGATAATACAAAGGCTGTTGCTGATTTGAGACACAATTTGTAACAAATGGGGTGGTGGTGGGTTCTTTGCTCAGGCTTTGGACATTTGGTCTGATCACTTCAGTACATTAAGCTCATGGATTGGATAATCGATCGAATTAGCGTTAAAGAAGAAGCGGTTTACTTGCTGAAACCCTCTGGCGTGACTCGCAAGATTTCTGTGCCAGGCGCCATCAATGCCTGCCTAGAACATGGGCGTTTGTTGATTTGGGCAAACACAGGATACCTTTGGGAAGTGAACCCCGACTCTGGGCATCGCAAGCGTCAAGTTTGTGGCCAACTGTTCCCTCCCGACATCGTTTCTGCATAAAAGACTTATCAACCTATCGATTACCCAAAGTCGGTTAGATCTAAAGTGTCTGTGCCAATGGGGTTTTAGGGGCAGGGTGGTCGACCAAGCGATACTCTTTGAGCCTTAAACTTTCGCTTTGAAGGCTGCATCCCCCCATGAAAACCACCTCCGTTGATAAGAAAAACCTCAAATTTTTATTGCTTGAGGGCATCCACCCCAGTGCCGAGGATCTTTTGCGTGAGGCGGGATACAGCAACATTGAAACAGAGAAAGGTTCACTTGAAGGGCCAGCTCTCTATGAGCGACTCCATGATGTGCACTTTTTGGGTATTCGCTCGCGTACGCAGCTCGATGAAGCAGCCTTTGATGCGGCTCCTCGCTTGAATGCGGTGGGTTGTTTTTGTATCGGCACCAATCAAGTGGATTTGACAGCCGCCCTAGCCAAAGGGGTGCCTGTGTTTAATGCGCCGTTTTCCAACACGCGCTCGGTGGCCGAGTTGGTATTGGCAGAAGCGATTTTACTGATGCGTGGTATCCCTAAAAAGAGTGCCGCGGCCCATGGTGGACAGTGGCTTAAAACCGCTGACAATGCTTTTGAGGTGCGCGGCAAAACCATCGGTATTGTTGGTTATGGCTCCATTGGGTCGCAACTTTCGGTCTTGGCCGAAGCCTTGGGCATGCAAGTCATCTTTTATGACGTCTCGACCAAGCTGCCCCTCGGTAACGCGCAACAAGTGCCAACGCTCGCGACGCTTTTAAAGAACGCTGACATCGTGACACTGCATGTGCCAGAGACACCGGCGACACAAATGATGATTGGCGCCGAGCAATTTGCTCAAATGCGCCCCAATAGTCTTTTACTAAACGCCTCGCGCGGCACTGTTGTCGACATTGATGCTTTGACCCAATCACTCAAATCAGGTCACTTGCTCGGTGCTGCTATCGATGTTTTTCCGGTTGAGCCACGTAGCAATAAGGACATATTCGAGTCGCCATTGCGTGGCCTCGATAACGTGATTTTGACGCCACACGTGGGTGGTTCGACCATGGAGGCGCAGGCCAGTATTGGGACAGAAGTGGTAGAAAAGCTGATTAAGTACAGCGACAACGGCACCTCGGTTTCAGCGGTGAATTTTCCAGAAGTTGCCCTGCCAGCGCACCCTGGAAAGCATCGGATCTTGCACATTCATCAAAACGTGCCTGGTATTCTGTTTGAAATCAATCGGGTTTTTTCAGAAAACGGGATTAACGTGTCAGCCCAGTTTCTGCAAACCCGCGATTCAGTCGGCTACGTGGTGATTGATACCGATGCAGCCCATTCAGCCTCAGCGCTTGAAAAACTGCGCTCAATCAATGGCACCATTCGGACCCGCCTTTTATTTTAGTCATGGCATTAGAGGCTAGCGACTTGCCTTTAAAACTGCGCCCCATCAATGATGGGGCGCAGTTCATCACCACCGCCAAAGGCGTGGTTATGGGTCAAATCAAGCGCATCAATGGCACGTGGAAATTCAAAGCCCTTTGGCGTGATGAGGTGGGTGATTGGGTCCCGGGCGGTGGTCCGTTGACCGATCGGCACAACGCCATGTTAGACAGCACCAATGCGCAAGAGTGGCAAGCGCGATTGCTCGCAGACAATCAACCTTAAATGACTGGGCCTCTGGCGGTGCGAGCAACCCACTGTACAAGGGATGCTATTTCGTTGGTCAGTCGCACGCCTAGAGGCCTGTCTGGTCTACGGTAACAGACCTTAGCAGTCTTGGTGTCAGGGGTGAAAGCTCAGGAATCGAATGACCTATGCTTGGGTGGGATCACTCGAGGTCTCGTTTAACGGTAATCAAACGCCTGTGCTTACTGCTAATGAATTCATTAAACGACTTTCTCTATTATCTGTAAAATAGTATATTTAGTCATCAATATCTATATAAAAGATAATAGGCATCGGTCATGACGCTCAAACAGTTGACGTATTTTTTGGCGATTGCGCACGAAGGGTCTTTTTTGAAGGCGGCTCAAAAAGTCTTTGTTGCGCAATCGGCCTTAAGCCATCAAATGGCACTGCTCGAGGATGAACTCGCGGCGAGCCTATTTGACCGAACCAAGCGCGGTGTGACCTTGACGCCTGCTGGTGAGCTGCTGCAAGCGCATGCGCGCGCTGTTTTACGTCAAGTCGATGACGCCAAAACCAGTATTGCTAGCTTGTCTGATACGCCCGAAGGCCGTGTGATTGTGGGTATCCCTCACAGTGTTTCGAATGCCTTGGCGTTACCGCTGTTTCAATCAATACGGTTGAGTCTACCCAAAATTGAGCTTGAATTGACCGAAGAGTTAACGGGTAACTTGATTCGTCAGTTGCATGGTGGACAGTTACACATGGCGGTGTTGTTTGAAGACGGCACACTTGAGGACCTTGACGTGGTGCCTTTGGTCTTGGAGCGATTATCAGTCATCGTGCCCGCCACGGTTGGCAGTCAATCTTGGGTTGCTGCCAAGCGGCGCACGCTTTCTTTACAAGAAGCATTGGCACTGCCGCTGATTTTGCCAGCAGCACCACACGGGGTTAGGCCCATCATCGAACGAGCGGCATCTCAAGCGAGTCTTTCAGCGCCAAACGTGGTGGCTGACATCAGCTCAATCAGTATCTTGCGCACAGCCTTGCTCGCTGACATGGGTTGCACGCTTTTACCCGTGATGCCATTGATGTCAGACATTAACAGTGGTGACTTGCGGGCATTGGCACTGAAGGCGCCGGGACTCTCACGCACGGTTTGCTTGTGTCGATCGGCACACAACCCGCCGTCTGCAGCGGCCAAACTGGTGTGGCAGGCCACCATGGCCTTGGTTAAGCAGTTATCAGCCGATGGTCGCTGGGTTGACACCGCGCTGGTCTAAGTGATGACTCGCCGCGCTGCACAGCACGGCACGGCGAAATGAGTCGAAATCGCAGTCACGCAAGCAGCGCGACGGCTTTGATTTGGGCCCACACCTTTTGTTCGACAGAAAGACCGAGGGTGTGAACGGCTTTGCGCGTCACGCGCGCGAACAGTTGGGTCTTGCCGCAGCCAATGGTCACCAACGCATGCGAGGGATGACGGTCGTTTTCAATGACGGTGATAAGACCCGTGATCTGGTTTTGGATGCTGGTGTTCAGTGGTTTGCTGGTACTGACACTGACGTCGCGCGCTGCTATACGCAGGCGCACGGTTTGATCGATGGCGAGGTCGTTATCGGCCGTCCAAATGGTGATGTCATCACAGGCCAGTTCGGCAAGCTGCCAAGGGAGGTCTTTGCTCACGACGCGAGCCGTGAGGATCGCACTGGTGTCTTGATCATCAACACGACGGAAAACATCAGCCACGGCGCCTGAGTGCGTCACCTGGCCGTTCTTAAGCAGCACCATGTGGTCGCCTAACCTGGCCGCCTCTTGGCTGCTGTGGGTAACATAAAGCATGGGCGTGTGAAGCTCATCGCGCAGTCGTTCTAACCACGGCATGACCTCTTGGCGACGGGCTTCATCGAGTGCAGCCATCGGTTCATCCAGTAATAACAATCGAGGGTCAGTGGCCAACGCTCGGGCGATGGCCACGCGTTGGCGCTCACCACCCGATAAAGATTCGGGTCGGCGCTCAAGTAGCGGCCCAATGCCCAGAAGCTCGATGCTGTGCGCAATGGGGTGTTTGGATCGGCTGCGTTTGAGCCCAAAATTTAAATTTTGTTGCACGGACAAGTGCTCAAACAGGCTGGCCTCTTGGAACACATAACCAATCGGTCTTTGCCAAACTGGGCTCGACTGTTTTTGTGCACTGTCATGCCAGATGTCTTGCCCAATCGCGATGCGCCCCTTAAATGATGACTCTAGACCAGCCACGCAACGTAGCAGCGTGGTTTTGCCGCTGCCAGAAGGGCCAAACAAAATAGTGATACCGCGACCCGGCAAAACCAAATCACAGCAAAGCTTAAAATTGGGTCGCTCTAGGTCTAAGCGAATTTGTAAGGCGTCGCTCATGACAACATCGCTCGGGTTTGACGTTTCATCAAGGCCAGCCACAGCAGGACCGCAAAAGAAAAAACCACCATGATGGCGGCCAACCAGTGGGCTTGGGCGTACTGCATGGACTCAACGTAGGTGTAGATTTCCGTTGAGACGACACTGGTCTGTCCGGCGATATTGCCACCGATCATGAGCACCACGCCGAACTCACCCACGGTGTGGGCAAAGCTTAGGATTGTCGCTGTCAGAATGCCCGGTTTGGCCATGGGCAGGGCAACATTAAAAAATGCATCCATGGGGCGTGCTCTCAGGGTGGCCGCGACCTCCATGGGCCGTGGGCCCATGGATTCGAAGGCATGTTGAATCGGTTGCACTGCGAATGGCAAAGAAAACATGATAGAACCCACCACCAAGCCAGTGAAGGTAAACGACAACAAACCCAAGCCGATGGCCTCAGTGAATTGACCAATCGGTCCACTCGGGCCCATCATAACCAACAGGTAAAACCCAAGCACTGTGGGTGGCAACACCAACGGTAATGTCACCATGGCGCTCACTGGGGCACGCCAGCGTGCCCGTGTTTGCGAGAGCCACCAGGCCAGGGGTGTGGCGATGATGAGTAGGCAAATCGTGGTGACCGCGGCCAAACGCAAGGTCAGCAAGATGGCATCAACGGCACTTTGGTTGAGTATCGTGTGAAGATCACTCACGGATTGGGCTCCCGTTGATAACCGAACGTTTTGATGATGTATTGTGCCTGTGCGTTTGCTAAGAATGTCAGAAAGGCTTTGCCCATGACGGGATTTTTACTGGCATTGAGTAACACCGCGTCTTGCGCAATCGGCGGGTACCAGCCTTGTGGCGGCTGCCAAACCGATCCGGCAATCGGTTGGTCCGCGGTTTGAATTTGCGACAGCGCCACAAACCCCAGCTCAGCATTACCTGAGGCGACAAATTGATGGGTTTGCGCAATGCTTTGCCCTTGGACGCGTTTTTTGAGCCAAGCATCGGCCAGGCCCAAGTGGGTTAGTACGGCTTGAGCAGCGGCACCGTAAGGGGCGACGGCCGGGTTGGCAATCGCTAAGCGCGTAAAGTCACCTGTTTTGAGTTTTTCAATCGCTTGCGCTTGATTGGCAAACAGATCAGGCTCGGGGCTCCAGAGTGCCAATTGGCCAATGGCATACGTTAGGCGTGTGTTTGGATCAGCTAGGTCTTGGTCAATTAAGTTTTGAATGGTGAGGATATCCGCAGCCAGCAGCACATCGAAGGGTGCGCCTTGGCGGATCTGCGCATAAAACTTGCCAGTAGAACCAACGCTGATTGATACGTTGATACCACTTGACTGCTCGAATTGTTCTGCCAATGTCAGCATGGGGCCAGCAAAGTTGGCGGCGACCGCTATCCGTAACGGTGTTTGTTCAGTTGCGAGGGCGGGTAGATTGACCATGCTTAGCAACAGCATGGTGGCGCTAGCCTGCAAAGCTTGTCGACGCTTGCGGCTGGTAGGGCTGGGCTTATTTGAACTTGGCATGTGCGCTATTCGCTTTTAGAATAACGAAATGGTAGCATTCGTTATTCTTTTTGAGAATAGCGATGTTATTTTCGGGTGCTGCATGTTGAAAATGGCAACCCAATTTTGGCCGACCCACCACATTCGAAGGCGTTCTCAATGGCGCAAAAGCCGTCCGAAGTCGACAGTCTGGATGCCGCTGCTGGCGCGGTACCGAACGTCTCGCAAGCCTTATCCGATGGTGTCACCGACAAGCGGCTGGCCATTTTGCGTGGTGTGGCCGGTACCGGTTCAATATCAGAAGCAGCGCGTCAAGTGGGCGTGAGTTACAAGTCAGCGTGGCAAGCCATTGAGACCCTTAGCAACTTGGCTGGCACAGCATTGGTTGAGAAAGCGGTTGGCGGGGCCGGCGGTGGTGGTGCTCGGCTAACGACAGCGGGCGCGGGTTTGTTGCAAGCCAGCGCGCAATGGCAGACGCTGCAACAAGCGTGGTTTAAGCAAATCGGTCACGAGTCCTTTGGTTTGTCACGTTCAGGGTTATTGGGGCAGACGGGACTAGCAGGGCTATCAGGATTAGGCCTAAGGATGCAAACAAGCATGCGCAATCAGTGGCCAGTGACCGTTGAGCGCTGCGAGCGTCATGCATCACGTGCACGCATTGAATGTCGGTTGTCTGATGGTCAAAAAATTTGGGCGCAAATCACGCCCGAAAGTCAGCAGCTTTTGGGACTGGCACCGGGCTTGTCTGTGGTGGCGATGTGCAAAGCCAGTGCGGTCAGTGTGCGCAGCAAAAGTGGGGCGCTCGAGCACCCTGGTGAGAATTGTTTACGCGGTCAAATCCGCGGCTTTGATGGGGTCGACAATGTCACGCACGATGGCGTTGGCGCCGTGAGTGTGGCAGTCTCAGCAGATGTTTGCCTGTTGGGCTATTGGTTTGGTAACGATTTAGCCAATATCGGTGACTGGATTGACGTTGAAGTTGACCCAACGGCCTTGGTGATCGGGCGCGACATGAGCGCCATTTGAAACAAAGAAAAACGTATTAACTTGTGCACTGACAATCGCAAGCCATTGAGTAAGGAGGCATTCATGAATATTACGATTGATTGGGCGAACTTCACGCCTTGGTTATCACTTTTTGGTGGGGTATTAATCGGTTTGTCAGCCGTGATGCTGATGGCCTTTAAGGGCCGTATTGCCGGCATTAGTGGCGTGTTGGGCGGATTAATGCAGTTTTCAAATGTGCCCAAGGGTCATTTCAGTTGGCGCTTGGCCTTTGTTTTTGGCTTGCTACTGTCGAGCGCTATTTACGGTTTGGTTTGGCAGATGCCAAGCGCAGTGATTGATTCAGGTTATCCGTTGTTGATTGTCGCAGGTTTGTTGGTCGGGTTCGGGACACGGATGGGCTCTGGTTGTACCAGTGGGCATGCGGTTTGCGGTATCGGCCGTTTATCGATGCGGTCAATTGCGGCGACCTTGAGTTTCATGGTCAGTGGTTTTGTGACGGCTTATCTGTTGTTTCACGTCTGGTGAGGATCACCATGCAAACATTTTTAGTTTTTATTTCGGGTTTGGTTTTTGGGATTGGCTTGATTGTGTCAGGCATGAGCAATCCCGCCAAAGTGATTCATTTTTTAGACATCGCGGGATCTTGGGATCCGAGTTTGGGCTTTGTGATGCTCGGTGCGATACCGGTGGCCTTCGTGGGTTTGCACTTGATAGAAAAGCAAGCTCAGACGGTTTTTAAAGAACCCTTGCACCTACCGGGTAAAACCCACCTTGATCGATCATTGATTGTGGGTGGTTTTATATTTGGTGCGGGTTGGGCGATGGCTGGGTTTTGCCCCGGTCCAGCGCTGGTGGCCTTTGGTGCGGGTTATGGCAAAGCCTTGGTGTTTGTGGTGGCCATGATCGCAGGCATGCTGATTCATGACCATCCCTTTAAGCGCTTGATGCATCGCACCCAATCGTAGAAAAGTGATCGCTTACCAAGTGATGGTTTGCCCACGGTAATCCAAAAACTGAGCCCCTGGTTTGGCCACAGTCGCGTCTAGCGTCTGTAACAAACCTTCGGCTGAGACCTCAGGCGTGATGACGTCATGCCCACCGGCAAACGGGCCCGAAAGGCTTGAAGCAACGGTGCCCGGTTGCAAGGCCACCACGGCGGCGTGGGGTCTCTTGCGCTGAATTTCGATGGCGGCGGTTTGCAAAAACATGTTCAATGCCGCTTTCGAAGCCCGGTAGCCGTACCAGCCGCCTTTGTGATTGTCAGAGATACTACCGACACGGGCAGAAAGCTTGGCGTAGACGCTACGCTCTTTGGCCAATAGTGGTGCAAAGTATTTGATCAATAGGGCTGGACCAATGGCGTTGACTTCAAAGGCGCGTTGTAATTTGGCGGCATTGAGTGCGTCAAGGGTTTTTTCTGGGCCATGACCGTCAATGGTGAGCGCACCGGTTGCATCAATGATGAGATCAAAGGGCCCATCGGCTTTTAATGCGTCGGCGGCATGCGCCATGCTAGCTTCATCTTCTAAGGCAAAACCGGCGTGGGTCGCGCGCGAAAGCCCTGTGGCCAGTGCGCAGTTGGGGTCAGCTGTAATCGTTTCAAGCAGTGCACGACCGATGGCACCATGCGACCCAATAACCAAGGCGTGATAGTGATGACCAAGCGTTTGCATACGTGCTCTCCAAGATTCGAGTCGCCGTCAAACGAGCCCTTGTGTCGTTATGACGTTTGGCGGGTTTTGGCGTAATTGATGCCAATAATGACACTCACAATTATCAGACCACCTGCGATGGTTCGCAAGGACGGTGTTTCTTGAAACAAAAGCCATGCCGCAACAATGGCATAGACCGGTTCAAGTGCGATCACCAAACCCGCGACATTGACGCGCATGCGCGCCAAACTGAAAACAAACAAAGAGTGCGACAGGCCGGTGCAGAAAATGCCCAGTAACGCCAACCAGAACCAAGAAAGGGGAGAAAGGGCGTTGATTGCCGGTAAAGCCCACGCAGCCATGAGCAGCATCACGATCATGTTTTGATTGCGCGCCACGCGGATGGGATTGACGTTTGCTAGCAAGTGGCTGTTAAAGACGGCCATCGCTGCAAATGATAAACCCGACGCCAAGCCCATCATGAATCCAAAGGTGTTGGCATCGGCCAATTCTAGACTCGGTGTCATGAGCACCAGTCCAGCTGTCACAACAAGTGTTCGGATCCAATCAACACGGGTCACCCGTTTGGGCGTGACCAGGGCCTCAATAAGGGTGATGAAGGCTGCAAAGCTACTAAAGCCGAGCGTGGCCAATGCCACGCCGGCTGTTTTAACCGATACAAAAAAAGTCACCCAGTGGATCACCAATATCAGTCCTGACCCCAAGCAGCGAATCCAGAGATGAGTCTCCGACAAAGGCTTCGCAACCCGGTGGCTTGGGTCGTTGGGCTGGTCGCGCAAGAACCACAAAATGGGCGTGAGCACAGCCACTGCAAAAATAGCCCGGCCAAACGTGATCACCTCGCTGTCAGCGTCAATCAGAGTGCTTAGAATTCCCGTCATGCCAAACAGGAAGGCAGCAAGGTGGATGGAAAGGATGTTGCGCTTCAACGTGTTGCTCAAAAAAAACTGAGAGCGCCAGTCTATCTGAAATGGCCTAACGCCAAAAATCATCCAATGCGCTGTTTGCACTAAATCGATGTGCCACTTGCGCTTGCAGTAACTCAGCAGTGGCTAAGGCATCGGTAACCGCGTGGTGGGGTTTGTAAAAAGGCAGGCCATAACGTGCTCGACTGTCAGCCAAACGAATGGAAACGGGTTCGACGGTTTTGTTGTGAAACCATCGGTCCCACCAACTGGGCATGGGCTGATTGCGATATAGACGTGCCTCTAGTTCCATGGTATCGATCATGGGCATCTCAATGGGCTCGTTGATCATGCGTGTCAAGGCATTGTTTAAAAAAGACCGCTCAATGGCTCGGCAATGGACCACCAAGACGTGGCCAGCGATGGCCTCAAGCAAGGGCGCCAAGATGTCGATCAATTTTGGGGCATCGGCGACTTGAGAGTGCGTGATCCCGTGCAGGGCGATGGACGCATCAGCCATGGGCACATGGGGCTGGACAATCCAGTGTTTGGCGCGACTGGCTTCAATACGATGAAGCGTCATGGGCAATATGCCAATACTGACGATGCCGTCACGGGTGGGGTTTAATCCAGTCGTCTCGACATCCATGGCCATCAACGGCGCTTGGCCCAAGGGCGTTTGTCCACTGACCATGCCTGCGGCATAGTAAGCCCGCAGTCGTGGGTCCGTGGTCTGCAAGGCCAATGACTGAAAACGACCGGCCCAGTCCAGCGACTGCCGGGCGCTGGCTTTTGCTTGGCTCGGTAAGTTAAGAAGGCTGCCGTGCAACAAACCATTGACTCCTTTAGAGGCCTGCGATGGGTTTTAAGCCAAACGGCCGGGTTGGTATCGGAATTTAAGGTATTTTTGTGCGTTGGCTAGGATTAAGAAAGCATCACGTAGGTTTTTTCGTTCAAATTCAGAGAGGTTTTCGGGTTCCATGCTGTTGTCGGGTTCTTGGCCAGCAACAATGTCTTGGGCTTGATTGCGCGCTCGAACCAGCGAGATGAACTCAAGCGCATCTCTTAAGTCTGGGCCACGGCCTGGCGGCAAAATATTGGCCTTAATGATGTCTTGCAACCGATCAAAAGAGTTTCGGCTCCGCGAACCAATGGCCAAGGCATGAATCCGGATGAGGTCAGTCAGTGGTGCTGTGCCTCGTCGTTTGAGGTTGATGGCACGTGTGTGGCGGCCATCGGGCTCGACCACAAATTCTTTAAAGAAGCCGATGGGTGGGGTACGGCGCAAGGCATTCCTTGCCATGCTGGCTAAAAAGCGGCTGTTGCCTTTGGCCTTTTGGCCAATCAAAACACGCAAGGTTTCGGCAAACGCTGTGCGACCGTAAACCCCATCAAGATCAAAAAAGATATTGCTTGTCAGCAGTGACTCCGGAGTCGGTGACTCAATCCAATCGGTGAAGTACTTTTGCCACACGCGTAAAGGTTGGCGCCATTTTGGGTTGGTGGCCATGACATCACCTGTGCAATAACTGTAGCCGCAAGCCGCCAAGCCGTCGCTGACGAATTTGGCGACATCGCTAAAGTAGGCGTCGTGCTTTTCAGGGTCGAAGCGATTGTCTAAGATCATGGCGTTGTCTTGATCAGTCACGATCAATTGTTCTTGCCGCGCCATGCTGCCAAGGGCTAGAAAGCAGTAGGGCACCGGTGGTGGGCCGAACTGTGCTTCGGCCAATTCCAGCAGGCGTTGCTTGTAGCTGCGTCCAATGGCGCCCATGGCACTGCCCACCATGTGAGAGTTGGCGTCTTCACGAATCATGCGCACAAAACTCGCCCTGACCTCATCTTTTAAGCTCGCAAGCTCTTCTACGCTTTGTTGGTGGAAAATGCGACCCACCACAAAGAGGCTATTGCGCGATTCGTATCTCAGGATGTCAGATAGCGCCAAAACGCCGATAGGCTCCTCATTTCTCAATACCGGTAAATGGTGGACGTTGTGTCGCAACATCAGCAGCATCGCCTCAAATGCCAGTTGATCGTGACGCACGCAGATGAGATCAAAGGTGGTGATTGATGAGATGGGGTCGCCAAGTGGCAAGCCTTTGGCAACGGCCCGTATTCGAATATCGCGATCGGTGATGATGCCCAGAGAATCGTTTTCTATGACCAACAGTGAAGAGACGCCGGCATCAGTCATGATTGCCGCGGCTTGAGCAATCGAGGTCTCTGATGTTGCGGTAACGGGTTCGCGCGTTAAGAGACTTTCAACGCTCGCGTTCATCAACTCATTGGATTGCTCGCTCTTTGAAATCACCGTACGCAATCGTGTGCGATCTTCGACTTCGACCAAATCAGCGAAGGCCTCTTGCGTTTCAAAGACGTCTAAAAAGACTGGCGGTGGTATCAAATAAAGCAAGGTGTCTTCCAGCGCTGTGGCGGGAAAGCGGATTTGTTGGCGCTGCTGCAACAACCCGGCCTCACCGAAGTGCCCGCCCTCGTTTAAGCGATTGTAAAGCGTGCCATCGCGTCTGAAGATTTCAACAGCGCCGCTTCGCACCACGTACCAATTCAGCGCGGGCTCCCCAAATTGGGTAATGGGGGTGTCGGCTTTGAAGTACTGAACATCCACGGATTTGGCCAGTTTGTGCAAGACCTCAGCAGGCAAACCCATAAAGGGTGGGTGTTTTTCTAAAAAGCTCAGTACCTCGAGCTGTTCACTTTCCATGGCCAGGGTTTGTTCAGTCATCGTGACTCGCTTTGATCTCTCTCATAACCATATCTTAGGCTTGCGGGGGTTGGTTTTTTTTCTGCTTCTTGGGTCTAGGCTCACTCAGCAAACCCTTGATCAGCGAAACCGTCGACACCAACAGGACAATGGCGAAGGGAAAGCCTGTTGAGACGGCCATGGCTTGCAAAGCAACCAGTCCCCCACCCAAAATCAGTGCCACCGCCACCAAGCCTTCAAAGGTGCACCAGAAAATGCGTTGCGGTGCGGGTGACACAACCTTGCCACCGGATGCAATCACATCAATCACCAAGGAGCCTGAGTCTGACGATGTCACAAAAAACACCACCACTAAGATGATCGCCACCAAGGAAGTGATTTGCGCCAAAGGCAGTGCGTCGAGCATCAGAAAGATTTGCAACGGTAACTCGCCCGCTGTGACGGCCAAGTAGCCCTGATTAACCACTTGTGAAATAGCCGTATTCCCAAAAACCGTCATCCACAGTACGCAGGCCAGTGATGGCACAATTAGAACCGACACCAAAAACTCGCGCACGCTACGTCCCCGTGAGACGCGAGCGATAAACATGCCGACAAAGGGTGACCAAGAAATCCACCAGGCCCAGTAAAACGCCGTCCAACCTTGGGCAAAGTTGGTGTCTTCTCGACCGACCGGGTTACCAAGCGCCGGTAAGTACTCCAAATACGCCCCAAGGTTTGAGAAAAAACCAGTGATGATGGCAAGTGTGGGACCGACCACAATCACAAAAACCAGTAGCACGATCGCCAACACCATGTTGATTTCAGACAACCGCTTCACGCCAGCATCTAGCCCTGCTAAGACGGATACCAATGCGATTGCGGTAATGCCGATGACCAGCAAAATCTGCACCGTGTCGCCAAGCGGTATGTCAAACAAAAAATGCAAACCAGCGGCTGCTTGCGAGGACCCTAAACCAAGTGAAGTGGCCAATCCAAACATGGTTGCCATAACGGCCAGAATATCAACCAAATGGCCCGGCCAACCCCAGATGCGCTCGCCCAAGATGGGATAAAAGACCGAACGGATGGTCAGGGGCAATCCTTTGTTAAATGAGAATATCGCCAAGCCCAGTGCCAATACCGCGTAAATCGCCCAAGGGTGTAGTCCCCAATGGTAAATAGTCGCGGCCATCGCTAAGCGTTGCGCTTGTTCGCTATCGCCTATGGCCGCACCAAGCGGTGCCCAGTCGGTTCGCGCACCCGCTTCAGTGGCCGTACCACCCAGGGCGCTGTTGAAGTGTGACAGGGGCTCCGAGACACCATAAAACATCAGTCCAATACCCATGCCAGCAGCAAACAGCATTGAAAACCAGCCCAGGTAGGAATAATCGGGTTTGGCTTCGGTGCCGCCGATGCGCACCCGTCCGAGCGGTGATAAGGCGATGCCTAGGCAAACCACCACAAATATATTGCCAGCAGTGATAAAGAACCAATCAAGGCTTGACGTTAACCAGCCGCGAACACTGCCAAATAGGGGTTCGGCCTGCGTTTGAAAGGTCATCGTCAAGACCACAAAGGCGATGATCAAAAGGGCCGAAATGGCAAACACCCTATTGTGGATATCAAGGCCAAATGGCCCGACGTTCATGACGATATTGTCTTGCCCAATGGTGTAGTCCGTTTCGATTTGATTGACATCACCGTCAGGTGTCATGGGGTCACGGTGAGTGTCGTCTGGGGACTGAGTCATGCTGATCCTCCTGTCGTGTGCACGAGCAACTCGCACAGTAAGTGGGACTTTATATAGGCGCCACTGCTAGCGCCTGGCAGCCGTTCACCTTAACACGGGGTCAGTTTTAGGGTCGAAAGTTGCACCACAGCGGTGCGGCAGTGTTATTGAGGGGCTGGTGAGGGCCCGACAGGTGAAGGACCAACAGGAGAAGGACCAACAGGCGAGGGCCCGACAGGCGAGGGACCGAGGCGGGGTGTCATGCTCGGTGTTGGCGTCATTGCGGGGGCTGGAGCCGGTACGAGCAGTGCCGGTTTGGGGGCGAAGACCACGTCACGCAACCCCAAGCTGATCGTG
>Ga0213861_10000512_pt1 | contig 34080 bp, 32 predicted proteins | sample PICome_4_FD_160110 | JGI IMG/M metagenome (GOLD analysis project Ga0213861, IMG submission 160110) | Coastal seawater microbial communities near Pivers Island, North Carolina, United States - PICO131 | ecosystem: Environmental > Aquatic > Marine > Coastal | place: USA: North Carolina... | reverse complement strand
AGCACCCATTACATGCATACCATGCTCAGGAAAGTTAGGGTAACCTGGATTGGGGAAGGGTGGCTCAATGCTAGGCCAATAAACTCGGCCTGCAAATTCAGGGTGGCTGAGTTGCACAGCGGTATCGGCAATACCAATCTTCACGCCTGCACCCGTAAAGCCCAAAGCATAAGCATCAGCCGCAAAGGTGTATTTCAACCCCCAATTGGCAAAATATTCATTTGTAAAAAAATCAGTTGGTGATGACTGTGCCTGCACACTGCTACTTAAACAGAATAAAGAAACAATTTTTAAACCAGTCCGCTTCACTGAATGCATACAACCCCCAAAATGCAAACGCTATTATTTTGACGCCGGTTTAAAACTGACCAATTATGCCGGCTGAATATTCATTAGAGGCTTTTGCTGATTTAAATACAATCAGCAACGGATCATAGTCAAGTTTAGTGACTTTAGTTATACATTTTTACTAGACGCTAGCCCGCGTAGGGCAAAGCCCGAAGCGGTTTGCCTTGGTTTATCTTTTAGAAAGGCTCATCTTGTTCAAGAGCTATAACCGAAACTAGTGTTTAAGGCAGTTACAAGTAGGCGGCATATCCGTTGTGTGGTTAGTTGGTAGTGACCAAACCAGCAACTAGCCATAGGAGTATGCCGCCATACAAGAGTACCAGTAATGTTGTTGCATTTGCAGATCCAGCAATCGAGAAGGATCCGCCTTCAGAGTTGATACGGCAAGGAGCCCGGCAATTGCTTAGCCAAGCCATTGAGATTGAGTTAGAGGAACGCTTGGCCGAGCTTTTGGAGCGTCGATTGCCCGATCGATGCTAGGCAGTAGTTCGCAACGGATACCATCCTGAGCGTCAGGTGCAAACAGGCATTGGTCCTGTGACGGTGCAGATCCCCAAGATCCGTGCTCGGGATGGATAGCCAGTGGTATTTCGGTCGGCAAACTCGTTAATGGTAGCAACATAGGGCGTAAATGGTGCCCCCCCCGTGAGTCGAACACGGCACCAACGGATTATGAGTCCGCTGCTCTAACCAAGCATGAGCTAGAGGGGCATTGCACTGCGTTTTAATCCGGCACGATGTGAGTGTCGTTGAACACGTTTTTCAACGACACTTGGCTTATCTTGCAGGCTTTAAAGTTTAACCGACTTTACAAAGACGCGGCACGAGCACTTTGACGGCCACTACTCGATGCGCACAGATTTGAGTTCAGGAATGAATCGAATGAACAATCGATCGATTAGAACGGCATTGAGCTGGCGAAAGGGTCGTCGCGGAAATAGTCGGTCATTGACACATGCCGTCGCCAGCATCTATTCGCAACTATCTTAGGTTAACCAATTGACAAAAGCGACCTTTTGCAAGCTTGTGAAAAGTCGATAGTTACCATCCCTTGGATTTTGTTGGTCAATAATTGATCAACAAAATAAAAGACTTAACACCGAATGATTGATGCCGCCCATGAAAAGCCTAAGCCACTGGTTGCAATGATGGCCAAATCACCCTGTTTGAGCAGACCTTGACGATGGGCTAAAGCCATGGAGAAAAAAGCATCAGCTGGGCCAATATGCCCAAACTCAGAAAGCGTGACAAACGTATGGTCAACAGGCATCTCAATCTGATCCATAATGCCATCACGCAGAGATTTTTTGATTTGATTCATAACAATGAACTGCATGTCCGAAAGAGCGTGGCCAGAGCGTTTGACCGCTAATTTTATGACCGAGACGTACTCACTCAAATAGACCTTATTGACCAGCTCAGAAAATATGACCGGATCAACCTGTGAATAGTTTTTTTCCCATTGATCAAACCCTGGTGTAATAGGTAAACGGGTACCACCCGCTTCAACGCGAAGCAAGTCTGCTAACTCACCATCTGTATGCTCGGCGAAGCTGAGAAATTGATACCTCGGGTGGTTTTTTTTAAGAACAACGGCGGCTGCACCGTCCCCAAAATAAAGCAAAGGATGGCATGCAGGAATTTGAGTCGAAACGACCTTGCTCAGTGTGTCTGCACAAATGACTAAGGCTGTTTTGATGGAAGGGTCACGGTCCATAAGCCCCCCGACAATATTGCACGCAAGGTTGCCACCCGCACACCCATTGCGCACCTCAAAAGAGTAGGCGTGCTTACAACCCAGTTCCCTCACGATGGCGCTTGATGGACACCAAAAACGATAATCGTAATCACCCGCTGAAACAAATATAACCAGATCAATTTCGTGGCCATGCATGCCCGCATCAGCGATAGCTTCCTTGGCGGCACTCAGACCCATCGTAAAAGGGTGCTCGTTCTCGTCAGCAACGTGGATGTGTTCGAAGCCTATACCAAGTGTTAGCCTTTCGAGAGGGATATTGGCTAGCTCAGCTAAGGTTTGAGCTGATACGCGTTTCTTAGGTGCATACGTACCAAACCCAGCGATACCAATAGCGACGTGACCACGGTGATGGTCGATAGTAGAAACCATACGTGGTGCCTTCATGCAAATTAGTTAAGGTTCTGGTGATGGTCAGTGTACCGTTTAAACGGCAGTTCACTTGCCAGACTACCGAGGGTTATGCAAACTTAAGGGGGCACTCTTTAATTTGCTAGAGTGAGATTGAATCACATTTTAATTTGACACGATAAGCGTGTCATCGAACACGTTTATCAACAACACGAAGCGCTTATCGCACAGGCATTGAGTTAACCAACTTTACAAAGAAGCGGCACGAGTGCTTTAAAGGCCCCTACTCGATGCGCACCGATTTGAATTCAGGAATGTATCGATCGAGTAATCGATCGATCAGGCCTGCGTTGGGCTGGTAAATAAAGGGCCGTCGGGGATATAGACGGTCATTGACCCAGTGTTCGGACCAGCCCTTAGTGGTTTTAAGACACTCGACCATAAAGTCACCTTCGAACTGTTTGGCACGTTGACTGAGTTGCTGACAACCCGTCATGAAAATATCGATGTAAGACTGCACCAGGGGCAATCGCGCCGAGGCCTGTGCGCGCCGATCAGGTTTATTCACGTATATCCAGTAATGCCCGTTTGCTGTGATCTGTGAGCCATCCAGCAAACGAATCTGATCTGCTGACACACCAACACGGCAATAACTCCTTTCGCGAGCATCAGTGGCAACAATATCCTCAGCTGTAAAAATACGATACACCGCTGCCGTAATCGTCGCTTCAGCCACCTCTGTCACCCCAAGAAAAGTGGTGCTAAAACCAATAGAGTTGCCCTTCGAGATGAACGATCGTTCAAACCCCTGAACCAAAGCGGGTAGCGCTTCACCCGTGTTCGGTGCTGTCCGGGTTCTAGAAGCATCTTCCATCAAGCTGCCATAGCCAATGCCATACTGGGGCCGTGACATGTCGACATCGGGGTGGCACACTTCACTAGCAACCACGGCTGGTGAACACATCACAAAAATACAGATCTGGAGAAACTTTTTCATGGTGGTGATCCAAAAGTAATGAGCCCAAAAAATAGGTACGGGCTTAAAAAAGAGTAACTCATTTGTAAACCGAAGCCTCTTGGTAAAACGTGGCAAGTTTGCAATAGCGGGCTGCTTACTTCGTACTTACCCAGCAACCAAATTGTGATCGCAATCGCCACAAAAACCAGCAAACCCAGCACTTACAGCCTAGAGTAGAAGACGATAGTGAACTTTTACACTCCCAGATTAGAGAAAGATTCATGACAACAGCTCACAGAACTTTGGCAGCCGCCGTGGTACTTATACTGGTTTCGTCTACGGGCCATGCCGGTTCACCCCCTGGCAAAGGCAGTCCTAATTCAGACAACCTAAAAAAAGGCAACGCCTCAAATAGTCAAAACAACGGTAGCCCGCCCTATGACCAACAGCTGAATAAACAGGACGAGAACCCGGACATGCTAACGAATTTGGTTTTAGTAGGTATCACACTGGCTGCGGCGCGCGAGTTGGCGATATCAACCGCTAGTGTGGGTTACAAACCTTTACCACCGGGCATTGCCAAGAACCTTACTCGCGGCAAACCCCTACCGCCAGGTTCGGCCTCCCGAAATTTATCGGATCAATTCGCAGCAGCCTTGCCCAAGCACAGTGGCTATCAATGGGTTGGTGCAGGAACTGATCTCGTACTCATCGACTTAACCTCAAGAGTGGTGGCTGACGTATTGGTGAATGCGCTGAGGTAAGACGATTCGCGAGACACCACATCTGGCTTCACGGCACACAAAACCCAAGATATTGACTAGGCAAATGGTCGCGAGGCTTAAATCAGTCATACCGCCTTCGGGCTGGGGCAGTTATCTGCCGGGCAGCTTTGAACCAAAGCTGTCCGGAATCATTTACTCACGATGGATAAGCCGGTGAACGCGTCGCATGGCATACCACACCCCTAAAACAATCGGCACGATGGCCAAACCAGTGACGGTCTCTGGTGACACGGGTAACCACCCTAAATCTTTGAACGACTTGGCGAGGTAATAGATCAGACTCACCACGTAATAAGAGATGGCCGCAATCGACAGGCCTTCAACGGTTTGTTGCAAGCGCAATTGCAAGGCCTGACCCTTGGTGAGCTTCTCAAGTAATTGGTGGTTTTGTTGTTCGGTTGCGATATCGACTCGGGTGCGCAGTAAGTCACCTGCCCGACTGATGCGCTGCGACAACGATTCGAGCCGCTGGGCGCTCGCGGCCACGGTAGCAATGGCTGGGCTCAAACGCCGCTGCATGAACTCACCCAAGGTTTGAATGCCTTGCACCGGTGACTCACGCAACTCAGCCATGCGTTGCAAAAAGATCTCGTTGTAAGCGCGTGTGGCAGAAAACCGAAAGTTGTGTTGTGCGTTGGCCCGCTCAACGGCCGCGGCAAGTTTAGCCAATTGCTCAAGCAACAGGTGATCCCCTACCGCCCGGCCTTCGATATCGTGGGTGATGGAGGCCAACGCCCTTTCAGCCTCACCGAGTTCAGAAGATAGAAACTTTGCAACAGGCAATCCACGAAGTGCCACCATGCGGTAGATTTCCATTTCCAGCAAACGCTGTACCACCCGACCCACGCGCGATGCACTGGTCTGACTTTGCGTGAGCACCAAAAAGCGTTCAACACCGTTACTGTTGATCTTGAAGTCTGTCACAGCCACGGAATGCTGACGATTGCCCAGCATTGACGCAAACAAGGCATTGTGACCAAACCATGGGGGACCGGCCAGTTCCAAGGCATCACCGACATCAACATTTGCATCAGCGCTAAGCACCAAAATCTCAAGCGCAGCCAGCGTGCGGCCTGGCACACCACTTAGCCAAGGCGAGAGGCTCTCGTAGAACGAATCGATCACGACCCGTGCCTCAGTCAATGATTCGTCAAATGACTGCCCCGGCTCGTCGATGACGTGATCGGCCAAAGAGCGTACCAAGGTATAACGCGTGAACTCGGTATGCCGTTCCCACTTGAGGATACCCCAAGGCAGTTGCAACCGCACGAAGGTGCTGGCCGCTTGAAGTTCTGCTGCCTTGGTGGGGTCTAACAGCGCCAAATGCTCGAGCTCTTGCTTAAGAGAGTGATTTTTATTCAGAACTGCCAAGCTAAAAACAACAGCTGGGTGCTCAATCGCGCCAACAGGACGGGCATGCACTTCATCATGCAGAAGTCGACGCTCAGTGTCGTCACGCGGTAGGACAATAGTCATGATGTGAGTTAACCTGAAGTTTGAGAAACAATCAATCACAACACGCAATAATTGGCTACGACAAAAGGATAATCGTCTTGAAAAAAGAACAAAAGTCCACCATTACCTTCGACCCATTCGAGGCACTCACTCCAATACAAAAACAATTGCTTGGCAATGCTGTCAAACACTCAGGCAAGCTCATCCTCATTGGGGTGATCATGGTGGCGTTCGGGCTACTGGGGTTGGTGGCTGAAGTGGCCTTTTCTTATGCCTCCATATCGCTGGTGGGGGCCTTGGCGCTTGTCAGTGGTGTTTTCATGGCAGTGCACGCATTTCAGTCCCAAGGCTGGAAGACTTTTCTGATTCAGTCCTTGTTTGCCGCACTTTACATCGGCTTGGGTATTTTTGTGTGGGTGGCCCCAACGGCCGCATTGCAGGGTCTGACAATTTGGTTGGCGGCACTTTTCTTAATAACCGGCGCCATGCGCTTGATCGCAAGCTTTCAACACGCCGCTCTGGGCAATGTCTGGTGGACGGCGTTGTCTGGTGTTGTCTCGATCGTTTTGGGATTCATGATTCTAAACAACTGGCCCCAGGCAAGCCTTTGGGTGCCGGGCCTATTACTCGCCATTGAATTGCTATTGCACGGTTGGGCATTGGTTTTTATCGGTTTTGCCATGAAACGTGCCAGCCAACCAAAAACATAATCACCGTCACCACACCACAAAACCACGATTCTTCTGGAGACTCAACAATGCAGGCAGCTTGGTACGATCGTAACGGCCCCGCCAAAGACGTTTTAACAGTGGGCGACTGGCCCACCCCAACAGCGGGTACTGGCGAAGTTTTGGTGCGGGTTCACAGTTCAGGGGTCAACCCCTCAGATGTTAAATCGCGGGCGGGTCGCCCGCTTATTGCGCCAGCCATCATTGCACACAGTGACGGTGCCGGCGTGATTGAGGCCGTCGGCGAGGGTATTGCGGCGAGCCGGATTGGTGAACGGGTGTGGCTTTGGAACGGGCAATGGCAACGGCCCATGGGCACTTGTGCCACCCACATTGCGCTGCCCAGTGCGCAAGCCGTCACACTACCTGCTGAATTAAGCTTTGAGGAAGGTGCTTGCCTGGGTATCCCCGCACTCACCGCCTATGAGGCAGTGCGTTGGGCCAAGCAACTCGTGGGCCCAATGGCTAACCGCACAGTGCTTGTCATTGGTGCGGCAAACGGTGTGGGCGCCTATGCGGTTCAAATGGCTAAGCAAGAAGGTGCCATTGTGATTGGCACAGTGGGTAGCGAGGCCAAAGCGCTGCTGGCAAAATCGCTTGGTGCTGACCATTTGATTCACTACAAAACGGCTGATGTCGCTGAACAAGTCAAGACCCTGACTGGCGGTAAAGGGGTGGACGTCATTATCGACATGGACCTGTCAAGCATGGATACGCTGGTCTGTGGTGGGGCGTTGGCGACGCATGGCACGGTGGTTTGCTACGGATCAAACAGCATGAACCACGTCAATCTGACCTTCAGGACTTGGCTTTACCTTTCAGTGACACTCAAACTATTTCTGGTGTATGACTTGACGCCTGCTGAGCGTGAAGCGGCCCTAGCTGGTTTAACTCAACAACTCAGTGAAAGACAGCTAAAACACATCATTGGTCAGCGTTTTGAATTGTCACAAGTAGCCCAAGCGCACGAGGCCGTGGAACAAGGCCTCAGTGTTGGCAACGTGGTGATTAATTTACCAGTATAGGTTGTGTTGCTTAGGGTGCCGTTTGACGCTGTCGGCGCTTGCGGTGACGCAACAGCACACCCAAGCGCCAAAGTATGTTGACCGTGAAATACATCAAAACCGCCGTCACGCTAGCCAAGATAAACAAGCCGGTAAACAATGGCGCGCCGATATCACCGATCCGTTCAAACAAACCAAGTGCGCCGCCATCGGTCAGCTGGGTCACTTGAGCCACCTGAGAATCAATCATTTCCTCAGTCATGGCTGGGTTGCCGACATTTAAAATAAAATCACCAAGCTTATAGGCCAAAAAATAAACGGGGGCAAACGTGAATGGGTTGGTCACCAGTGTACTGGCCACCGCTACGGGCAGGTTGGCACGCAAAAAAATCGCCACTACCGCTGCCAAGGGAATCTGTGCCAGCGGAATGATCAATCCCATGAAGACGCCAATCGACAAGCCAAGCGCGATGCTACGTCGATTGGCTTGCCACAGACTGGGGCGGGTGAGGGTCGGCCCCATCCAGCGCAACATTTTGTGCTGCGACACTTTATCGGGCGCTGGCAGGTATTTTTTTAAAGCCTTGCCAAACATGGTTTCTCACACAAAAGAGTAAAGTCCTGACAAAAATTAGGTAGCCCTAAAGTCATACTAATCGAGTGAGTAAACAAATGTGCTAACAACCCGCAATCTTTTACCAATCGTTTGGCCTGAGGAATATCCATCGCCACCGTCATCATCTAGGATTTGAATAGAACCTTGGTTGGCGCGGCGCAAATCCCCAAGATGCGCACCAGCATCAGCAGCAAACTTTTGTGCCTGTTCAGCGGCATTTCTGACAGCTTGTTCTAACAATACTGGTTTTATGTCGTTAAAGCCGCGTAACAAATACCGTGGTGAGCCACCCATCGGACCCTCTTGTGACATTTGTACCCCTTGCTGGATCAAGGGATCAATGCTGGTGGCCGCCTTGGCCACCGCATCAACATCCATTGACCGCACAGTCACAGCGGCTTGGCCGGTGTAGCGAAACGCCACGTCTTGCTGACCAAAATCCCGCGCCAAAAGGTCTGTGATCTGCAAAGGTCGCCGCTCAATATCCGCTAGCGAGAAGCCTTGCGACAATAAAAACGAAACCACGGCCTCTCGATCGTCAGTCAACTGGCGCCTGACCTCGTCGTAATTGTTTGCTGCGCGTCTAAAAGAAAGTATCCAGATTGCAAAGTCGCTTTTGACGTCTTGCTCAGCCAAACCCTTGATGGTGAGGAAACGGTCAGCCTGTCGGAAGGACTTCAAGCCCTCGCCGACCGACCAACCAGCCACAACCAAACCAACAGCGATCAAGATGGCGGGAAAGGTTTTTTCGCTAAATAATGCCATTGCGCTTTGTCTCAACCGGCAAACTACTGCCCTTCAAGGAAACTCTTGAGCTTGTCGGCTCGGCTCGGATGACGCAACTTACGCAGTGCCTTGGCCTCTATTTGCCGAATGCGCTCACGTGTCACGTCAAATTGCTTACCCACTTCTTCAAGGGTTTGATCAGAACTCATTTCGACGCCGAAACGCATGCGCAAGACTTTGGCTTCGCGCGGTGTCAAGGAGTCAAGCACTTCTTTGACCACGTCGCGCATCGAGTTGTGCAGAGCCGCTTCAGCTGGGGCTAAAGTAGCGCCGTCTTCGATAAAGTCGCCCAAATGAGAGTCGTCGTCATCACCAATCGGTGTTTCCATCGAGATGGGTTCTTTGGCAATCTTCAAAATCTTACGGATTTTATCTTCTGGCATATCCATCTTGGCCGCCAATGTCGCAGGATCCGGCTCGGACCCTGTTTCCTGCAAGATTTGACGGTTAATCCGATTCATCTTGTTGATCGTTTCAATCATGTGAACGGGAATACGGATCGTACGGGCTTGATCAGCGATAGACCGTGTAATCGCCTGTCGAATCCACCAAGTGGCGTAAGTTGAAAACTTATAGCCACGGCGATATTCAAACTTATCAACCGCTTTCATCAAGCCAATGTTGCCTTCTTGAATAAGATCCAAGAATTGCAGACCACGGTTGGTATATTTTTTGGCGATAGAGATCACCAAACGCAGGTTGGCCTCAGTCATTTCGCGCTTTGCCTTACGCGCCTTCGCTTCACCGGTTGCCATGCGTTTGTTAACGTCTTTGAGATCTTTCAAAGGCAAGACAACGCGGTTTTGAAGATCGATAAGCTTTTGCTGCAGTTCTTGCACTGCCGGCACATGACGCTCCAGAATCACGGAGTAATCGTGACCACCCGAAACCTCGCCCAACACCCATTCCAAGTTGGTCTCGTTGCCAGGGAACGTTTTAATGAAGTGCGCTCGAGGCATACCCGCGCGCTCGACGCAGGTGTAAAGCACAGCACGCTCAAAGCTTCGGACTTCCTCCACTTGGCGACGCAATGTATCAGCCAGTCTCTCAACCATTTTGGCCGTAAAGCGAATGCCCATCATTTCAGTCTGAATGACAGCTTGTGCGTTCAAATAGGCATCAGACCTGTAGCCGCCCACTTGGTAGGCATGCCGCATTTTTTCAAACTCTTTGCCGACAATTTCAAACTTGGCAAGCGCTTGGACACGCAGAGCCTCAATTTGTTTACTGCTCATGCCGCCAGCGGGGCCGTCCTCATCGCTGTCATCTGCGATACCAGCACCCGCGTATTCAGCACCGTCTTCGGGGTCAACCAAGCCGTCCACGATTTCTTCAATTTGGGCTTGTGACTCCTTAACACGCTGGACATGCGCCAAAATCTCATTGACCGTTGTCGGGCATGCCGAGATGGCCATCACCATGTGTTTGAGACCTTCTTCAATACGTTTGGCGATTTCAATCTCACCCTCGCGGGTTAGAAGCTCAACGGTTCCCATTTCACGCATGTACATCCGAACGGGGTCAGTTGTCCGCCCAAAATCGGAATCCACGGTCGTGAGCGCTGCATCAGCCTCATCCTCAACGTCATCATCGCTAGACGCAACGGGTGCATTCTCGCTCATGAGCAATGTTTCAGCGTCAGGTGCTTGGTCGTAGACAGAAATACCCATGTCGCTGAACGTGCTGATGATGCCGTCGATCGCTTCAGCGTCAACCAAATCGTCAGGCAAGTGATCGTTAATCTCACCATAGGTCAGGTAACCGCGATCCTTGCCGAGCTTAATCAACTGCTTGAGTCGGTTACGACGAGCCTCGTATTCTTCAGGGGTCATGGGACCACGGGAGATTAAGTCTTTGGCGTCAGCTTTGCCGCGCTTACCGCGCTTTACAGGCTTTATTTCTGGGATAACCTCGCCATCGCCTTCGTTTTCATCAAAATCTTGACTGGCATCAGGGTTTTTTGATGGTCGACCAGGACGACGGCCCGAAGGAATACTGCTCTTGGCTCGGGGCTTGGCAGCCACCTCATCGCCATCACTGTCAATTGAGGAACCCTTGCTAGCTTTCTGGCGAGTCTTTTTTTGTACCTCAGCGACTTGCGCCGCTTCGAGCGACTTGGTCGTTTTATCAACCGCTTTTTTGGTCACAACTTTGGTTGCGGCTTCGGTTGCGACTTTCGGTGTAGCTTTCGTTGGCACTTTTTTGGATACTGACGATGCTGGCTTAGCGGCCGCTTTGGTTGCCAACTTGGTTGCTGGTTTTGCTGCTGCTTTGGCTGCTGCTTTGGCTGCTGGTTTTGCTGCTGCTTTCGCCTGTGTTACCGGCTTCATTTTGTCCTTCGGTGATTGCGTTGCTAACTTTGGTGGGGCTTTTCTAGCGTTCACCACCTTAATCGGCGTCTTGGTTGGGGCGGCCTTTTTGGCCGCCGGCGAGGTAGGCGCCTTGGTTACTTTCTTGCTTGCCGGCACTGCTTTAGACACACTGCTTTTGCTGACTTTGCTGGCTGAAACCGATTTAACGACAGCGGCAGTCTTGACTGCTTTCTTGACTGCAGTCTTTGCTGTTGTCTTGGCTTTGGTCGCTGTTTTGCCAGTCGTCGGTTTGGCAGTTTTGCTTTTTGTGTTGGTCTCGCGGCGTGTTGTCGTCATCATAGCCCTGTGTGTGAGTCATTTGATACGTGTCTATCGCCACCAAACCGCCGGCGGCGCCGAACCACACGACAATTGCAAGCAAGTGCGCGTGGTTATCATTCGACAAAACGCGAGATCCACCCGTTAACGAATAAACGAGGTGCCTCACGCATTGCCCGGTTCTTGCAGATGCCAACGCGGTTTTAACCATGAGTCAGTGGACTGTTGTCCTAGATGAAAAGCTGGCGTTTTATAAACGGCCGCAGCTTTAGTCAATCATCCTAAATGCTCAGTAAAATCGCGAAGCAACCCACCATTTTACCCGTATTTTTACCAATTGGCTGACGGGATCACTGAAACGTTTAACTTCTCGTTAGACTGTGGATACGGCGAGAAAGTTCCTGGTATTGCTCAATTGCCTTGGGATTATCCAAACCTTGGGCCACAAGGGCTGCTTGTGCACGCTTTAGATTATCGAGTTCTATTCGACCCAACGCATCCTCCCACTCAGTCTGGGGGTCAGGCAAGTCGGTTTGCCCCATGATATCAGCTGACAGATCAGTCAGTACCTGCGCCAAATCCGTTTGAGCATCTGCGGCCTCTAGCAATGCCCCAAGGTGACGAGCGCCTGTACCTTGAACCAACACAATAAATTCACGCACCAGGGACAAATTTGGATCGCTCTCTAACACATCTAGCTGCTGCTCACCCAAACTTTCAGCCAGATTCGGGTGTGCCAAGAGCAACGACAACAATCGCTTGGCCAAGGGCGCTACTGTGCGCCTGCGATTGAATGTGGTCCTTGCGGCTGTTGCACCAGGTTCTTGAACGCGACTTTCAGAAGGGATTACCCCAGCTTGCGGCGAACGATAAACCGTCGCAGCCACGCCAGGCGCTGGCTGTCGTTCAATAATAAGGTCAAGCTCCTGAGGCGTTAGTCGCACCAACTGCGCAAATTCATTCAAAATTTGTCGACGCATCGCCCCTTCTGGCAGCTGCGCCAAAATTGGCGCGCCTTCATGGGTACAAGCAGAACGCCCTTCGGGTTCGTCTAAGCGATGTCGATTACCCAACTCATCGGTTAAAAAAGCCGACAAAGAAACCGAATCTTTTAAGCAGGCCCGAAACGCAGCCTGGCCAAACTCACGTATGTAAGTATCGGGATCGTGGCCAGCCGGCAAAAACAAAAAACGAACCGACAAATCATCTTTCAACAACGGTAAAGAAGTTTGTAAGGCCCGCCAAGCGGCTTTGCGACCAGCGGCGTCCCCATCAAAACTAAAAACAATTCGGTCGGTTAACCGTATCAGCTTTCTGATGTGATCCGGTGTGGTGGCAGTCCCCAAGGTCGCTACTGCGTTACCGATGCCAAGCTGCGCCAGCCCCACAACATCCATATAGCCTTCAACTACCACAACCTGAGCATCGCTACGAATGGCTTGGCGTGCCTCCCAAGCCCCATAGAGCTCTTGACCCTTGTTAAAAACAGGTGTCTCAGGCGAGTTGAGATACTTTGGCTCACCACGACCAATAATTCGGCCACCAAAACCAACAATCTGACCACGGATGTTGCGGATAGGAAACATCACTCGGTCACGGAATCGGTCGTAACGCCTGCCATCGTCAGATTCAATGACCAAGCCAGCTTCTACGAGTAAGGGATCCTCATAGCGTGCAAATACACTCGCGAGTCCTTGCCGATCGTCGGGCGCCCAACCAAGCCCATATTGCGCGGCAATTTCACCCGTCATACCACGGGACTTGAGATAAGCAATGGCTTCAGGGCTCTTTTTGAGTTGCGCCTTGAAATAAGATTGAGCTGTCTCAAGCACTTTAACGTGCGCCGACTGTTCGTCTTTGCGCTGAGCGGCACGCTGTCGCGTGGCTGGTGATGCATTGTTTTGCGGCACCGGCATGCCCACACTACTCGCGAGCGATTGGACCGTATCGGGAAAGCTTGAACCGGTATGGTTCATCAGGAACGTGATGGCGCTGCCATGGGCACCGCACCCAAAACAGTGATAGAACTGTTTGTTGGGACTTACAGTAAACGAAGGGGACTTTTCCTGATGAAAAGGGCACAACCCCAAAAGGTTAATGCCGCCTTTTCTAAGTTGCACGTACTTACCGACGACGTCAACAACGTCGACCCGGGCAAGTAGCTCTTGGATGAATGAATCGGGGATCAAGACATACGCGCAAAACGCGACAGCTTGCGCCCGCGATTAATAAAGCCGTGGCGGCAGTTGCTGGCTACGGATGCGCTTGTAGTGACGCTTAACAGCGGCAGCCTGCTTGCGCTTGCGCTCAGCCGTTGGCTTTTCATAAAACTCACGTGCACGCAACTCGGTCAAAAGACCCGTCTTTTCGATGGTGCGCTTAAAACGGCGCAAAGCAGCTTCAAACGGCTCATTTTCTTTCAGTCGAACAATTGGCATATTGTCTATTCGTTATCAAATGTAAGGGTTTTGGTCTACCAAGGGCTTTTATAACAAAGCGCTTGGGCTACACGTAAATTTTTTCGTTAGCTCGCTAATATAGCACAAGGGACGGTACCACCATCACAAATAATGGCTTAATTCAGATTGTCATGACTCACCGAGACGCTTTTAAAGCTTTTAAGCTGAGGCTGTCGTAAAACTCAAACGGCTGATGAATCCAAGGGCTACCCTCTAAAAACTGGGCGTGATAATCAGGCCTCACCACCGAATGCGCTTTCCACCAAATCACAGCGGAACGGATTTCCTTGATCGCAGGAAACTTAGCGAGCAAATGGGCATGTACTTGAGCAAATGTTAATCCTGTATCGACCATGTCATCGACAAGCAGGACCCGGCCGCAGGGCTGGCCTGAAGCCATTGATATCTCAGGCGCAATGTCGAGCTGCCCCTGCTCTCGACCCGAGTTGTCTCGGTAACTGCTGGCCGAAAGCACTGCAAGAGGCACGCGGTACAGTCTCGACAACACATCACCAACTCGCAAACCACCTCGGGCTACACAAACAATCTGATCAAACACCCAATCAGAATCGTCGATGACAATGGCTAGATTTTCTATCAGCCGATGGTACTGGTCCCAGCTGACCCAAATATCCTTATCCGTATCTTCTGGGTTACGCACGAGCTAACTTTTGAATGGATGGCGCAACAAAATCGTTTCATCACGATCAGGACCAGTCGACACCATATCGATTGGCACCTCGCAGAGCTCCGAAATTCTTAGCAAATACCGACGGGCATTCTCCGGTAGATCCTCGAATTGCGTCACCCCAACCGTTGAGTCCGACCACCCAGGCATTTCCTCCATCACGGGCTCAGCCTTCGCCACGGCTGCTGCCCCAAAGGGCAGCAATTCAGTAAATTGACCATCAATACGATAACCAATACCAAGTGATACCGTTTCTAGACCATCAAGAACATCTAACTTGGTGATACACAACCCTGTAATGCCGTTAAGTTGCACTGAGCGTTTGAGAGCAGCGCCGTCGAACCAACCCGTGCGACGTGCGCGACCCGTCACTGAACCAAACTCTTTTCCAACGCTCGCTAGGTGCGCACCCACCGTATCTAGCAGCTCCGTTGGAAACGGTCCAGACCCCACGCGTGTGGTGTAAGCCTTGGTAATACCCAGCACATGATGCAATGACTGAGGGCCCACGCCTGCGCCAGCGGCCGCAGCACCAGAAATACAGTTGCTACTGGTTACAAAGGGGTAAGTGCCATGATCAACATCAAGCAAAGCGCCTTGAGCGCCCTCGAAAAGCAGGTTATGACCGTCTTTTTGTGCATGGTTAAGCAGTTGACTCACATCGTGAACCATTGGCGCGAGTGCTGGTGCGATGGCCATGGCCTCTTCAAACACCGCCTGCACTGAAACCGCTTCTGCACCCAGGTAAGTTGTTAGCGTGTGGTTGTGCAAATCAAGCACTTCCTCTAATTTGGCACGAAACGCGATTGGGTCGTACAAATCTTGCACCCGCAACGCACGTCTGGCCACCTTGTCTTCATACGCTGGCCCGATGCCTCGGCCCGTGGTGCCGATTTTTTCGGCGCCACGCTTTATCTCGCGCGCCTGATCCAAGGCCACATGGTATGGCAAGATCAATGGGCAGGAAGGGGCTATTTTTAATCGGTCACGCACGTTCAGCCCGGCCTGCTCTAACTCTTCAATTTCTTTAAGAAGTGCTTGCGGTGAAAGCACAACACCGTTACCGATGTAGCAAGTCACCTTGGGGTGCATGATGCCTGAGGGAATCAAGCGAAGAATCGTTTTTTGACCCTTGATCCACAATGTGTGCCCGGCGTTATGCCCCCCCTGAAAACGAACGACACCAAACGCTGACTCAGCCAACCAGTCAACAATCTTTCCTTTTCCCTCATCACCCCATTGGGTGCCGATTACAACCACATTTTTACTCATGTCTGCTTTCACTCACTTGGTCTGAACAGCACACACGACCCACTGTCGGCCGTCGTGCATTAGTTCGCGATCAAAGACAAACTCATCATGCTGAGCTGCCTCACCCGGAAATAACTGAACAACTATCTCTCCTGCCGCGCGCAAACTCGCAATCTGGGCAGTCAACGCTTGATCTTCGCTGGCGGGTGCCAATATCGCCAAAGACTGAGGCGCTGGCCCTGCACCCATGGCCACGCGCCTCAAATCCATACTGAAGCCAGTGGCTGGTCGCGCCCGCCCAAAGGCTAAGCTGACGTTGTCGTAGCGCCCACCACGCACCAATGCATCATGCCAGCCTTGGGCATAAAAAGAGAACGTCACGCCGCAGTGGTAACCATAAGCACCGGTATCGGCCAAGTCGACACTAATGGCCAAGGACGCATGTGCATCAAACACTGTTGACAAGGTATCGAGTGCCTCAATCACGCCAGGCAGGCTAGGCAAGATGGTTCGAGCCTGCTCAATCACAGACCGCTCACCGTACAAGCGGGGTAATGCCATCAACGCATCAACAGTTTGCTTGGCCAAGGGGCTGCTACCCAGCCCCAAGGCCGATAAACCGGGCAAGTCTTTGTCGCGTAAGAGCGCAATAATCTCATCACCACGTGCCGACGCGAGCGGATCGGAATCGATTAAAGCTTGAACCAAACCATCGTGGCACATCACCAGCCGATAATTTTCAACACCGCTGACAGTCAAGCTTTGTGCCGCCAACCGGATGATTTCAAGGTCAGCTTCTACGCCACCATAGCCAAAGATTTCGGCACCAATTTGCAATAATTCTCGGCTCGCCAACAAGCCAGATGGCCGCGCATGCAGGACTGGCCCGCAATAACATAAGCGTGTCACACCCGGTCGATTCAGAAGGTGAGCATCAATTCGGGTTATTTGAGGCGTCATGTCAGCGCGCAGCCCAAGGGTGCGGCCCGAGAGTTGATCAACGAGCTTAAACGTCTTTAAATTTAAGTCCTGACCCGCACCCGTTAACAAGGGGTCGATGTATTCGAGCAGCGGCGGTGATACCGTCTCAAATCCGCAGGTTCGAAACAGATCCAGTAGCGCGCGACGCAAATCTTCGATTCGCCGAGCTTCAGCAGGCAAAACATCTGCAAGATGCTCAGGCAAAAGCCAATTGCCATTCATATCAATCGTCTACATTTGAACAAAAAAAAACGGCTTGGGGCGCGAACCCAACAAGCCGCCACTTCAATACAGTCAAACTCTAAGCTTGCATCATATTATAAGTTACTGGGCTGGTCTGCCCGTGGGTGATTTCATGAAACGGAAGAAGTCCGAACTGGGGTCTACTATCAGCACGTCACTGGTGCGACCAAACGATTGTCGGTAGGCCTCTAAGCTTTTGTAAAAGCTGTAAAAATCTGCGTCCTGGCTGTAAGCCGCACCGTACAATGCTGCGGCGGTCGCATCACCTTCACCCATCGCGGCTTGGGCTTTTGCATAGGCTCCAGCAACAATCTGCTCACGCTCGCGATCAGCACTAGCCCGGATTTTCTCACCTTCGGCCGCACCAATGGAGCGCAACTCGTTGGCCACTCGCAGACGCTCAGATTCCATCCGTCGGTATACCGACTCAGCAATTTCTGGCGCGAACTCAATTCTTTTCAACCGCACGTCGACAATATCCACACCCAATGGCAACGCACGACGACGGACACTTTCGCGCACCTCATTCATGATGACATCTCGCTCAAGGGCCACCACATCACGCACAGTACGGACGTTAACCGAAGCGTTCAAAGCGTCACGGATTTGGGCTTGCAAACGTAATCTTGCCGCCCGCTCATCGCCGGCAAATGTCACGTAATAGAGCCGTGGATCAGAAATACGCCATTTGACGAACGAATCAATCAAAAGGTTTTTCTTTTCTGAGGTCTGAATACGCTCGGCTTCCTGAGAGTCAATGGTCAACAGGCGGCGGTCGAGCATCACCACGTTTTGAAATGGTGGTGGCAATTTGAAATATAGGCCTGGTTCGGTCAAAACGCGGCGAACCTCACCCAATGCGAACACCAATGCGAAGTTTCGCTCGCCGACAATAAACACGGTGGTCGAGAGGACGCCAGCAACGACGGCAATGGCAATTAAAAATGCAGCGAATTTGTTTTTCATCTTAGCCCCTTAGCGCACAGGACGTTCACGCGACAATGTGTTTGACATTGTCTGGTTTAACGTCGGTCGCTGATTGGTTTGACCGGGAGTCGGCACAGCGGGTTGCGGTGTCATGGGATTCGTTCGGTCAACCGTTGGGCCTTGCGAGCTTTGCTGCATGATCTTATCAAGCGGCAAATACAGCATGCTGTTGCTCGCCTCTGTATCAATAAAGACCTTGCTGGACTGTGCAAACATTTCCTGCATCGTTTCAAGATACATACGCTCGCGTTGAACAGCAGGTGCTTTTTGGTATTGCGTCAAAATGCTCAAGAAGCGTGACGTGTTACCTTCCGCATCACCGGTCACTTTCGCCCGATAGCCTTCAGCTTGCTCCAGCATCCGAGACGCTTGTCCACGAGCCAATGGCACGACCTGGTTTTTGTAAGCTTCGCCTTCGTTGATTTGTCGTTCCCGATCCTGACCTGCTTTCACGGCATCATCAAACGCGGCTTGAACCTGCTCAGGTGGTTGTACGTTTTGAATCGCAACGCTACTAACCAGAATGCCTGTTTCGTAGCGGTCTAAAACCTCTTGCATGATCCGCTGGACGTCAGCAGCCACTTGGGTACGACCCTCGTACAACACAAAGTCCATCTTGCGGCCACCAACAACTTCGCGCATTGAACTCTGCGCGACTTGGTGCACCGACTCATCGGGATCACGCGTCTTAAACAGATAATCAGGTGCGCCAGTGGGTTGCACCCGATACTGGACAACGAACTGGATATCCACAATGTTTTCATCTGATGTCAACATCAAAGCTTCGGGTGCCACCTTGTTGCGTGCGTTACCCCTGAAACCCACTTCGTAGGTCCGCAACTGCGACACATCGACAATCTCAGCTTGCTGAAAAGGATATGGATAACGCCATTGGAAACCCGCTTGCGCAGTGCTTTTGTAGGCACCAAACTGTGTGATAACGCCAACCTGACCTTCTTGAACAATAAAGAAGCCGCTGCCAAGCCACAACAACACAATTGCTGCGCCCACCACACCAAAACCGACTTTTGTTTGCTTGGGTGATGGACCACCACCAAATGGCGAAGACCCGTTCGGACCATTCGAGCCAGGAGGACGATTGCCACCACCACCCTTACCAAACAAGCCGTTCAAACGGCGATTGAAATCCTTCCAGACTTGATCCAAGTCTGGCGGCCCGTCTTGGTTAGGACGACGAGGCGGCTCAGCGTTATTTTGCTGTTTGTCTGAACCACGACCCCAACCTGGGTCGTTCAAATTGAATATTTTTCTAGTGAGTCGCATGGGTTTCCGCGCTTAAGGCAAACTCAGCAATGGCTTGTCGAATGAAATTCAAGCCTTCCCTTTGTTGTGCACTGACAAAAATCTTCTGAATCGTACCATGAGCATCACGCTCTATTCTCGCAGGCAGACCAAGGTTATCTATTTTGTTATAGACCATCACTTGGGGCACTTCACCGGCGCCAATATCCAATAAAACACGCTGGACTTGATGGATTTGCTCGTCTCGTTGATCACTCGAAGCATCAACGACATGAAACAACACATCGGCGTGAATCGCCTCTTCTAACGTCGCCCGAAAAGCAGCGATTAAGGTGTGTGGCAAATCCCGAATAAAACCGACCGTATCTGAGATCGTCACCTGTCCCGTGCCTTCTACCCATAACTTACGAGTGGTTGTATCAAGCGTGGCAAATAACTGATCGGCAGCGAAGGCATCAGCGTGCGTCAAGGCATTAAAAAGGGTTGATTTACCCGCATTGGTATAGCCCACCAACGAAATCGAGGTCGATGCGCCTCTGGCTCGGGCACGCCGTTGCGTCACGCGTTGGCGCTGCAAACGACTTAACCGTTCCTTAAGCACTTTGACCTTGTCGCCAATCATACGGCGGTCCATTTCAAGCTGGGATTCGCCGGGGCCGCGCATACCGATACCACCGCGCTGACGCTCTAAGTGACTCCACATCCGAGTCAAACGTGTCGCTAGGTGGGTCAATTGAGCCAATTCAACTTGCAATTTACCCTCATGACTTTTCGCGCGTAACGCAAAAATATCAAGGATCAAGGCCACCCGGTCCACGACACGAACATTAAACTTTCTTTCTAAGTTTCGTTGCTGAGCGGGTGACAGTGGCTGGTCAAACAACACAATATCAGCCTGTGTTACCTCAACCATTAGCGCGACTTCGTCGGCCTTGCCTGAGCCAACAAAATAGGCCGCATCCGGTCTATCCCGACGAGCCGTAATTTGGCCCACCACCACAGCGCCAGCCCCTTTGGCGAGCATGTCAAACTCTTCGCGTTGAGCAAGATAATCAGGCAAGCCTAAGTCCACACCGATAATAAGCGCTTGCATTATTTAATATCCCAAACAGACAGGTTATTCAGCGCTTTCACCTTCCTGGGGCAAGGTCACTGCTTTGGCAGGCACCACGGTCGAAATCGCATGCTTATAAACCATCTGTGTAACCGTGTTTCTTAGCAAAACCACGTATTGGTCAAACGACTCAATGTGCCCTTGTAACTTAATCCCGTTGACCAAGTAAATGGAAACAGGGATATGTTCCTTACGCAAGGCGTTAAGGAAAGGGTCTTGTAGGGTTTGCCCCTTATTGCTCATTGGCTAACTCCAGAGTGATGTGTTCGTTTTTTTTTGATATTCATTTTGTGCGCGGCAACGTGACATTGCAGTGCACAAACCACTAACTAGACTCTACCGGCTTTTCTGCGGGTTTACCAGAAGAACCTTACGGGCGTACGCATTCAGTCAACGCTTTGATCAGACTGTCGCACTGCTCAGGAGTTCCCACAGTGATGCGTAAAAAGTCTTCGATCCGCGGGTGTTTGAAATGCCGAACCAAAATAGCGCGTTCGCGCAACCAGTCCGCTAATTTTTTACCCTGATGCTCAGGGTGACGAGCAAATACAAAATTAGCACTCGAAGGCAGCACTTCGAAGCCAAGACCTTGCAAACGGGCTGTCAGCTGGTCCCGGGTGGCAACCACCCTTTGGCTCGCCGCTTCGTAATAGGCGGCGTCTTCAACAGCAGCCAAGGCACCGGCCTGAGCCAATCGGTCGAGGGGGTAAGAATTGAAACTATCTTTGACTCGCTCCAAACCCGCCACCAAGTCAGGTGCTCCGAGGGCATAACCCACCCTCAAACCCGCCAAAGACCGAGACTTAGACATGGAATGCACCACCAACAAGTTCGGGTATTGCCCCAAAAGCGCCACCGCACTTTGTGCACCAAAATCCACGTATGCCTCGTCGATGACGACGGGAATGGTTGGATTCGCTCGAACAACGGCCTCAATGTCTGACAACGGTAAAGCTCGACCAGTTGGTGCGTTGGGATTGGGGAAAATAATCGCACCCGCCTGTTGCTCGCCTTGCCCCATGTAATCGCTAATTTTAATTTGGAACGCTTCGTCAAGTGGAACCAATCGGTGCTTGATCCCGAACAACTGACAGTAAACGGGATAAAACCCATAGGTCAGGTCAGGAAACAATAAAGGCCGCTTTTGATTCAAAAGTGCAAAAAACGTGTGCGCCAAGACCTCATCTGACCCGTTGCCAACAAACACTTGATCAACGCTCAAGCCGTAGCGCTTGGCCAGTGCCTGCTTAAGCGCGCCAGCATGGGGATCGGGGTAAAGTCTGAGGCTGTCATTGGTCGCGGCCTCAATAGCCGCCAAAGCCCGGGGCGAAGGGCCATAGGGATGCTCGTTGGTGTTTAGCTTGATCAGGTTATCGACCAAGGGCTGTTCACCAGGAACATAGGGCTGCAGCGATCGAACCACGGGGCTCCAAAATTGACTCATGACGCCTTAACCATCGACATAGGGGTTGTAAGAAGACTTGAACTGGATCCGCAACGGCGTACCGGCGAGCTCAAAAACATCTCTAAATTTAGACTCTAAGTAACGCTTGTACGGGTCTGAAACCGAATCGAGGGCGTTGCCGTGAATAATGATGAGTGGTGGGTTCTGTCCGCCTTGGTGGGCGTAGCGCATCTTGGGCCTAAAGATACCCCTTCTGGGTGGCTGCTGCTGTGCCACAGCATCTTCCAATGTACGGGTGAGCTTAGGCGTCGAGAGTTTACTGAAGGCGGCTGCATGCGCACTTTTCACCGAACGCAAGACAGCATTAACACCTTGCCCACGTAGCGCGGAGATGTGGTGCACCTTGGCGAACGACAAAAAACGCAATTTGCGTTCGTACTCGCGCTCAATCCGTTCGCGCTGCTCACGGCTGATGTTGTCCCATTTGTTAATGGCAACGACAAGCGCGCGACCCGACTCAACCACGAAACCCGCGATATGCGCATCTTGGTCTGAAATCTCTTGCTGCGCATCAACCATCAACAAAACAACATTACAAGCCTCAATGGCTTGGAGCGTCTTGATTACTGAAAACTTTTCTACCGCTTCGAACACCTTTCCACGCCGGCGCAAGCCCGCTGTGTCGATGAGGGTGTACTGTCGGCCATCGCGCTCAAACTCGATCTCGATGGCGTCACGCGTGGTACCTGGCATGTCAAATGCAATGACACGATTTTCGCCAACAAAGGTGTTGATTAAGGTCGACTTTCCAACGTTAGGTCGCCCAACAATCGCAAGCTTGATTCTGTGCTCTGATTCGTCAGCCGGCTCAAAAGATTCCCCATCCTCAGCAGCCTCAGTGGACTCGCTAGCCGGTTCCTTAAAAGACGCTAAGGCCGCCTCGACAAGTAAAGCAACACCGTCGCCATGCGAAGCAGAAATAGCATGCGGTTGGCCCAAGCCAAGCTCAAAAAACTCCGACACAGCGGATGTCTGTGACATGCCCTCGGCTTTATTGACACAAACAATGACAGTCTGCGCCAACTTTCTCAATAAGTTGGCAATTTCTCGATCATGAGCATTCAAACCAGCGCGCGCATCAACCAAAAAAACCACCACGTCAGACTCAGCGATGGCTTGTTCTGTTTGCTTGGCCATGTGATGCAAAATGCCGCTCTTGGCCACCGGCTCAAATCCCCCCGTGTCAACCACAATAAAGGGGATGTCACCGACCCGTCCCTCACCGTAGTGGCGATCTCGGGTCAGACCAGAAAAGTCTGCTACCAAGGCCGAGCGAGAACGAGTCAACCGATTAAATAAGGTTGACTTACCGACGTTGGGACGCCCCACCAAAGTGACGACAGGTTTAAGAGCCACGAATCAATTCAACCGAATAAGAGAAACAGAGCTATCACCAGCTTGCACCAAAGCGCCCTGAGGCGTGCTTTGCACTGGCGATACCATCACACCACCACCAACCGCCACGCGTGCCATGAAGGCACCGTTTTCAGTTGAGAGTACATGAACAAATCCTTCAAAATCGCCTAGCACCAGCGCATCGCCAAGGACGGCGGGCTCAGTAACCTGACGATTACGCAATGCCGCTTGGCGCCAAGCCACGGCACCTTCTTTCAATTCAAAAGCCGAAATGGTGCTACGAGCATCCGGTACATAGACGTGTTTGGCATCAATCGCCAGGCCAACAATACTGGAAAAGTTATTCGCCCAAGTCGTGGCACCACCGTTTGCAATATCAAAGCAAGTGACTCGACCCTGGTAGGCGACTGCACACAACAAATCGCCTTGCACCGAAGGAATACCCACAATATCGTTGACGCGTTCTAAGTCACTGGCGCCACGGGGCACAGCCACAATGCCTTCCCAGATTGCCGCACCAGTGGCCGGCTCAATGGCCAACAAGCGCCCACCTGGGATACCGGTGATGATCAAGTCCTGGGTGAAAGCCATGCGTGATGGCGCGCGCAATGATAGGGCTGGCCCAGGGCGCTGAACACTCCAAATCCCCTCACCGTTTTCCGCATTAAAAGCCTGTACGCGATAATCGCCTGCACGAACCACCACCACACCTTTTCCGACCCAGGGTGTGTGATTGACTTCGCTTGATGCCTTAACACGCCATTTTTCTTTTCCATCAGCATCTAGCGCGATGACTTCGGCCTGTGGGGTTACCACCACCACGGTGCTTTCATCAGCACCGACACCAGCCGACAATTTTTTATCCAGCTGTACGTTCCAGACCGTCACACCTGTGGTTAAGTCGATGCGCGCCACATGACCGCTCGTTGAGGCCGCATACACGTTATTACCGACCACCGCTGGCGCAAACCCGTAAGAACTACCGCTACCAACGGGCGCGCGCCAAGAAACGCTAGCCTCTGTTTTTTGAGGAAACGTCGTGAGCGTCATGGGATCGTTGCGATCATCGGACTTAAACCACGAAGAACACCCAGCAATAAAGACAGTCATCAAACCCATCAGCACGCCACGACAAAGGCGATGGCTTGCGCCAGCCCTTGTAAACCTATGGTTACTTGTGTCTTTGCCGCTTACCCGCATTTATCCACCCAACATGTCAATTTTTAGCTGCAAAACGCTTGCCAACCCTTGATTGCCGCCTGAGGACGCCAATGCCAAACGCCACTGCTCAAGTGCCTTTTGTGTGTCACCCTTTGCGGCGTAAATATCACCCCGGCGATCAGCGAACAGCGCCTCGAATGAAGGCGCAGGCGACTGCAAGGCATTTAAGGCCTGGTCGTACTGCTTTTGGTCAAGCAAGAGGCCAGCCAGTCTAATTTTCGCGACCGGTGCCAAGGCAGCATGCTTGCTTTCACTGAGCCACACCAATATGGCTTGGGCCGCCGGCAAATCATTGCCTTTTTGTAAGGCCTGTGCTGCCAGTAATGCCGCTCGACCCGCATAGTCAGTGTCTGGGAAATCAGTTTGCAGCGTACCCATGGCGGCTAGCACCCGAGGAATGGCATCGTCACCACCCTCTTGGTTCGCACGCTCCAACGCCTCAAAATAGCCACGCGCCTGACTGGCTTGTTGACCCTGATACCAGTTCCAACTTTGCCAACCCAACACCGATGCAAGCGCTAGCGTCAGTAACCCAAGTGTTAGGGCGCCATACTTGCGCCACCACGCTTTGAGTTGTTCGATTTGTTCCTGTTCTTCTAAGTCGTACGCCATTCTGTCAGACCTTATCCATAATAAATTTCGCTAGCTTTTCAAATGGCACTCTCATTTGAGTGTCGTTCGCAGCCGACTGTTGCGCCCTTAACCCTTTCACTGACGCTTCACCTGCCGCCATTTCATCCTCGCCAAGGATAACCGCAAAGCTCGCCCCACTGGCATCAGCACGGCGAAACTGCGACTTAAACCCAGGCGCCCCCGCGTGAACAATCACGTTAAGGCCGTGATCTCGCAGCCCTTCAGCCAAGCGTGCGGCACGTCGCTGAGCCAAATCGCCCTGATGAATCATGTAAACCTGGCACTCCACCACTGGCGCTGGTGTGCGGGACTGCGACCACAAGTCTAGTAATCGCTCCATCCCGATAGCAAAACCAACCGCCGGCGCGGGTTTGCCACCCAATAATGCGATCAGGTCATCATAACGACCACCGCCACACACCGTGGCTTGGGCACCAAGCTTGTCGGTCACCCACTCAAACACGGTGAGGTTGTAATAGTCTAGCCCCCGCACCATCCTCGGATTGACTCGGTAAGCGACGCCAGCATCCGTCAAACGGGCACAAACTCCCTCGAAGTGCGTCCTGGATTCAGCACCCAAAAAGTCAAACAATCGCGGTGCGGCATCAGCCATGTCTTGCAGGGCTGGATTTTTGGTGTCGAGCACGCGCAAAGGGTTGCTGTAGAGCCGACGCAAACCATCCTCATCAAGAATGTCACGATACTTTTCAAGGTGCGCAATCAAAGCGGCACGATGCGCTTGGCGCTCGTCAGACTGACCCAGCGAATTAATTTCGAGGGCCATACCATCAAGACCGAGTCGCTGCCACAGGCGGGCTGTCATCAGAATCAGCTCCGCATCCACATCAGGGCCAGACAGACCCAACGCCTCAACATCAAGTTGATGGAACTGCCTGTAGCGACCCCGTTGCGGGCGCTCATGTCGAAACACCGGGCCCATGGTGTACACGCGGCGTGGGCGATCGTAAAGCAAGTTGTGTTCAATAGTCGCTCGCACCATGCCAGCTGTGAATTCTGGGCGCAAGGTTAACGACTCGCCGTTGAGCGAATCGGTAAAGGAGTACATTTCTTTTTCAACAATATCGGTCACTTCACCGATGCCTCGAGTAAATAAGCGCGTGTGCTCAAGCACCGGCACTCTCATGTTGAGGTAGCCATACTGTGCCAACCAATCACGTAAAACGCCCTCAAGCGTCTCCCACGCGGCCGAATCATCAGGCAAGGCGTCGTTCATACCACGAATCGCGGTCAGTTTTTTAAATTCACTCGTCATGTTTTAACCAATCATTGGGAATTTTGATTCCCTTGACCATAGCGCCGCTGGACGTACTGTTCAACGATCACTTGAAACTCTTGGGCAATGTGCTCGCCTTTGAGTGTCACCGTGCGCTCGCCGTCCACATAAACAGGCGCAGCAGGCACCTCACCGGTACCCGGCAAACTGATACCAATATTGGCATGTCGGCTCTCGCCAGGTCCGTTTACCACGCAACCCATCACAGCGACGTTCATGGATTCGACACCGGAAAACTGCGCTTTCCAAAGCGGCATCTGCTGACGCAAATAGCGTTGGATGTCGTCAGCCAATTCTTGAAACACCGTGCTGGTCGTCCGGCCACAACCTGGACAAGCGATCACCATCGGCGTGAAGGCACGCATACCCATGGTTTGCAAAATTTCTTGGGCCACCACCACTTCACGGCAACGATCGCCACCTGGCTCGGGGGTCAAAGAAATGCGAATCGTGTCGCCAATGCCTTCTTGCAACAACACCGCCAATGCCGCCGTTGAGGCCACCACGCCTTTGGTTCCCATCCCCGCCTCTGTCAAACCCAAGTGCAAAGGGTAGTCGCAACGTTTTGATAGCTCGCGATAGACGGCGATCAAATCCTGCACGTGACTGACCTTGCACGACAGCACAATCTTATTGCCTGACAAACCCAACACCTCGGCGCGCTCAGCATTACTGATCGCTGAAACCACCAAAGCCTCACGCATCACAGCTTGTGCGGCCAATGGTTTAGAGCGCTGACTGTTTTCATCCATCATTTTGGCCAACAACTCTTGGTCCAAACTGCCCCAGTTCACACCAATACGAACGGGCTTGTTGTGCAAACAAGCCACTTCAATCATCTGCGCGAAATTGTCATCACGGCGTTTACCACCACCCATATTGCCTGGGTTAATCCGATATTTCGACAATGCTTGGGCGCAATCGGGATACTGGGTCAATAGCTTGTGACCATTAAAGTGAAAGTCGCCACACAATGGAACTGAAACGCCCATCCTATCGAGCTGCTCGCGAATTGCGGGTACTTCTCTTGCCGCCTCAGGCGAGTTCACGGTGATTCGAACGATCTCAGAACCAGCCTGAGCCAGCTCTTTGACTTGTATGGCTGTCGCAATCGCATCGGCCGTGTCTGTGTTGGTCATGGATTGCACGACAACTGGCGCATCGCCCCCAATCAAGACCTGATGGTCACCCCAAGCACACACCGCTTGGCGGGTTTTACGCCGAGCCAATGTGCCAGGAGCACCCCATGGTGCAATGTCATCAGGCAACGCTGCGTCTGGCAAGCCCATGCTACTGCCCCTTTAACCAATCGGGCATCATGGACGCTGGCACGATGCCTTGAACGAGCGCAATCCCTAACACCACAGCCACCACCACCACAATCAAAATCACCCAAGCGGTTGACCCGGTTGAGGCGGGTTTTTCGACCGCATCACCGAGACTGCGCGTTGATGTGTGCTCGGCTAAGCCTGTTTTTGGTTGCGAGGCATCAAAGTGCTCACGCAACGTCGGCTCAAGCGCCGCGAAATCAACATCCAGAAACTTTGCGTAATTTTTGGCCAGCGTTCGCAAACCAATACCGCGCGGCAACTCGTCCCAACGTTCGGACTCGAAGGCATCGATAACCCGGGGAGCAAACTTCAACCGTGCAGCCGCGTCCTCAAGCGAAAGACCTCTAGCCACGCGGATCGTGCGCAAAGCTGCCACAGCCGTCACGGGCTCACTGGGCGCCGGTGGCGATTCCATTTTTAATGCAACGGTCTTGGGATCTTCAAGGTTCATTGTCTTGACTCCACAACAGGAATGTCCTGCAACTTGCTTTGAATGATCCCGTTCTCGCGGCGTTGCTTCGCTCGAGTTCGGTCCTGGATATCACCGGCGAGCTGCCCACAGGCCGCATCGATGTCATCGCCGCGCGTCTTTCGCACAGTCGTGACAATGCCAGCGTCCTGCAAGCACTGACTGAAAGCCCTTACCCGGTTAGCAGAGGAACGCTTTAAGCCCGACTGCGCAAACGGATTGAAAGGAATTAAATTAATTTTACAAGGCACTTGCTGAGCCAGATCAATGAGCTCACGAGCATGACTGAGCTCATCGTTGACTGAATCCAACATAATATATTCAAATGTAATAAAGTCCCTTGGCGCATGTGCCAAGTAGCGATTGCAAGCCGCCAAAAGTTCAGCAATGGGATATTTTTTATTCAAAGGCACCAGACGATCGCGCAACGCGTCATTGGGCGCATGCAGCGACACTGCCAAAGCAACTGGGCAGTCTTGGCCAAGTCGATCCATCATGGGCACAACACCTGACGTTGATATCGTCACCCGGCGGCGCGACAAACCATAGGCCAAATCGTCAAGCATCAGCCTTAATGAGCCCAGCACCGCGTCATAGTTAAGAAGTGGTTCGCCCATGCCCATAAAAACCACATTGCTGATAATGCGCTGGTCAGGCGCAGACTCACTGTCAACTTGGCTCAACCGAGTCACGGCACCCGATTGGGTTAAGTCGTGGCGTGCCCACCAGAGTTGGCCAATAATTTCAGCCACACTTAGGTTGCGGTTAAAACCTTGGTAACCGGTTGAACAAAATGGGCAAGCCACGGCGCAACCCGCTTGGCTTGAGATGCACAGGGTCCCACGATCATCTTCAGGGATGTAAACCGTTTCGACCGCGTTACCTGCCCCAACATCAAATAACCATTTGTGGGTGAGATCGCGTGAAACGTGCCTGGTCAAGACCGAAGAGCAAGCGACTTCGCAACGCGTGGTCAATCGTTCTCTGAAGGCCAACGCCAAATCAGTCATGTCTTGGAAATTTGAAACCCCACGCTGATGAATCCAGCGTGAGAGCTGCTTGCCTCGAAATGGCTTATCACCCCACTCGCTCATCAACGCAGCCAGTGCAACCGGATCCAAACCCATTAAATTAATGGGCGGATCGGTCGCAATACTGACTGACTGGGCATGACTCATTGTCGTTGACAAGCGTTGATCACCAAATGCCCGAACTATCGGCTGTGGACGTTCATTTCAGGAAAGAAAAAAGCAATTTCGTTCTTAGCCGTTTCCGGTGCGTCCGAGCCGTGAACGGCATTGGCGTCGATGCTGTCGGCAAAATCGGCGCGGATCGTGCCTTTTTCTGCTTTCTTAGGATCGGTTGCGCCCATGAGATCACGGTTGGTTTGAATGGCGTTCTCACCCTCAAGGGCTTGAACAAGCACGGGACCCGAAACCATGAAATCAACCAAGTCATTAAAAAAAGGACGCTCTTTATGGACGGCGTAAAATCGACCGGCATCTTCGCGTGACAGGTGCATCATTCGAGCGGCAATGACTTGAAGGCCAGCTTTCTCAAATCGCGCAATAATTTGACCAATCACGTTCTTGGCCACTGCGTCGGGTTTAATGATCGATAAGGTACGTTCTACAGACATGTAATGCTCCAGTAATTCGTAATAAAAACAAACACTTTCAGTAATTTTACCTAGCCGGATATTCTAGCACGGCACAGATGTCAGCTAGCCCTTAAAATGGCGCATAAACCTTCGGTGTTGAAACCCCCCTCAACAGACCGACTCAACGCCGTTCGGCGTTGCGATTGACCCTTATTTGGCTTTATAGCCCGGAAGTTAGACTCATTTATGACCACAGAAAAACAGTCCACAGACGATAGCCTACCGAAGAGCTTCGAACCCGCCGATATTGAGGCCCGCTGGTACCCCGCCTGGGAGGCCGCTGGCTACTTCCAAGCAGGCCAACACGTTAATCAAGCTGTTGCGGACACTGCTGGCTCACCCTATGTGATTCAGTTCCCACCCCCCAATGTCACCGGTACGTTGCACATGGGGCATGCCTTTAATCAGACCATCATGGATGGTCTGATTCGCTATCACCGCATGCGCGGCTTCGATACCGTGTTCGTGCCAGGCACCGATCATGCCGGCATTGCCACGCAGATTGTGGTTGAGCGCCAGCTTGACGCGCAAAAAATCACACGCCACGACCTAGGCCGAGAAAAATTCACAGAAAAGGTCTGGGCCTGGAAGCAACAGTCTGGTGGCACGATCACTGAACAAGTCCGCCGGTTGGGCGCCTCAGCCGACTGGCCGCGTGAATATTTCACGATGGACGAGCGCATGTCAGCGGGCGTGATCGAGACATTCGTTCGCCTGCATGAGCAGGGCCTGATTTACCGCGGTAAGCGATTGGTCAACTGGGACCCTGTTTTGCTGACAGCTGTTTCAGACCTAGAAGTCCAGATGGTTGAGACTCACGGCTCGCTGTGGCACATCTGCTACCCGTTTGTTGATGGCCCACAAACCATCAAACTCGAAGATGGTTCTAGCGAAACACTTGTCGGCCTTACCATTGCCACCACCCGGCCAGAAACGATGCTGGCTGATGGTGCCCTTTGCGTTCACCCCGAAGACGCGCGATACCATCATTTGATCGGCAAACAGGTGCACTTGCCCCTCTGTGACCGACAAATTCCAATCATCGCCGATGATTTTGTGGACCCGAGCTTCGGGACCGGTGTTGTCAAAATCACCGGTGCGCACGACTTCAACGATTACGCTTGCGCCATTAGGCATGGCTTACCATTGATCGAACTCTTCACCCTTGACGCGCGCATCAACGAGAACGGCCCTGCCATGTTCCGCGGACTTGACCGCTTTGCCGCGCGCGATGCCGTGGTGGAAACTTTAAAAAAAGAGGGGTTTTTGGTTAAAGTTGACCCCCACACCATGATGCAACCCCGAGGGGACAGAACTGGCGTGGTTCTTGAACCGTTACTGACTGACCAGTGGTTTGTCGCCATGAGCAAACCCGCGCCACACGGCACACTCCACCCCGGGCGCAGCATCACCGAGGTTGCCCTTGATGTCGTCAAAAATGGGCAAGTACAGTTTTTCCCTTCAAACTGGACCACGACTTACAACCAGTGGCTAGAAAACATCCAGGACTGGTGCATCTCTCGTCAGTTGTGGTGGGGCCACCAGATCCCCGCTTGGTATGGCGAGAACGGTGAAGTGTTTGTGGCGCGTGACGAATCAGCCGCTCGAGAGCGCGCGCAAGCCGCTGGTTACAAAGGTGCATTGAGACGTGACCCAGATGTCTTAGACACCTGGTTTTCATCGGCATTGGTGCCCTTCACAACGTTTGGCTGGCCTGAACAAACGCCTGATCTGAACAAATACTTACCCTCAAGCGTTTTGGTCACGGGTTTTGACATTATCTTTTTCTGGGTCGCCCGGATGGTCATGATGACCACGCACCTCACCGGCAAAGTACCGTTTCATCATGTCTACGTCCATGGCTTGATTCGCGATGCTGAGGGCCAAAAAATGAGCAAATCCAAGGGCAACACGCTTGACCCCGTTGACCTCATTGATGGCATTGACCTTGAAAGCTTGACCAAAAAACGCACCTACGGGTTAATGAACCCGAAGCAGGCCACTGCCATTGAAAAAGCAACCCGCAAACACTTTCCTGACGGCATTCCGTCATTTGGAACCGATGCGTTGCGCTTCACCATGGCCGCTTACGCCTCGCTCGGACGAAACATCAACTTTGACCTCAAGCGTTGCGAAGGCTATCGCAACTTCTGCAACAAACTTTGGAACGCCTCTCGCTTTGTGTTGATGAACACCGAAGCCAGTGGCCCAATCAGTACCAATATCGCACCCAAAGGTTTGCCCGAGCGTTGGATCCTAAGCCGCCTGCAGGCCGTCAAAATCGAAGTGCAAAAGGGTTTTGATGATTACCGGTTTGACAACATTGCCAATGCGCTCTACCACTTTGTATGGGATGAGTACTGCGATTGGTACCTTGAGTTGTCGAAAGTTCAGCTGCAATCCAGTGATGAAATCACGCAGGCCTCTTGCCGATCAACCCTCATCAGTGTGCTTGACGAAATATTAAGGCTCTTACACCCAATCACGCCTTTCATCACTGAAGAGTTGTGGCAAAAGGTCTCTCTGGTGGCTGCCACCAGAGCCCCTGATACTCAAACCAGCGTTTGCGTTCAGCCCTATCCGGTACCAGTGCCCAGTCAAGTGGACCAGGCCGCTGAAACAGACTTCGCTGAACTTAAAGCCAGTGTTGAAGCGGTGCGTGCACTGAGAAGCGAAATGCAGCTATCACCGTCAGCACGAGTGCCGCTGTTTGCGCAAGGCGATCGAGAACGCCTAAGTGCCCAAGCGCCCTATTTGGCAGCCCTAGCCAAGCTCAGTGAAGTCTCGGTGGTTGACGCGCTACCCGAAGACGATGGTGCGCCCGTCCAGGTCGTTGGTAACACCCGTTTGATGCTCAAAGTCGAGATCGATGTGGTCGCAGAACGCGCCCGCCTAGACAAAGAGATTTTGCGTTTGATGGCTGAGATCAAGAAAGCTGAAGACAAGTTAGCCAACGAGTCGTTTGTGGCAAGGGCGCCAGCGGCCGTTGTCGCACAAGAAAAAGAGCGTGCCGCTCAAAACTCAGAGACCTTGGCCAAGGTTCAATCCCAACGCCAGCGGCTCGCTTAAAGAGACAACCTCAAATCGCCATTAACTCCTGGCTTATGGCGATTTGAGACTCAAAAGAAACCGCTCATCAGCCGCACTCAATTGACCAGCGGCGCGGGCTTGTGCAATCAAGTCTGGGCGACAAGCAAGCGTTTGAGCCAACGATTGCTCTCGCCGCCATTGGGCAATACGAAGATGATGACCTGACTTTAAAACGTCAGGAATGGCCACACCATCGAGCACCTCAGGGCGAGTGAAATGGGGGCTATCCAGCAAACCACTTAAACTCGGTTGAAACGAGTCTTGATCGTGCGACGCTTGCTGGTTCATGGCGCCTGGTAACAAACGCACCGCCGCATCGAGCATGGGTAACAAAGCCAGTTCGCCGCCAGACACCACAAAATCACCAAGCGACCATTGTTCATCGACATGCTGGTCTATAAACCGCTGATCCACTCCCTCATAGCGACCACAAACAAAGATGGCCCCTGCGCTTTGAGCAAGGCTTGCCGCCATCGACTGATCAAACCGTTTTCCCCCGGGCGCCAAAAGAATCACGGGGGCCAACGCGTCTCGATCCACACGCGCGGCTTTCAAGGCAAGCGCCAGCGGTTCAGCCATCATCACCATGCCTGGCCCACCGCCATAGGGACGGTCATCCACAGTTCGATGAGGATCAGTCACAAAATCGCGAGGATTCCATGCTTTAAGCGACCACAGTCCGAGCCCGTGGGCGCGCCCGGTAATACCTGATTCGGTCAGGAAATGGAAGCCGTCAGCAAACAAGGTCAGGACATCGATTCGCATGGCCAATTCCTAATTAACGACTAAGCTGGTTTTTAGGGTATCAACCCAAGCCCATTAAAAGTCCGTGGGCCAATGGGTCGTGATTGTCTTTTGAGCCAAGTCGACAGCGTCAATATGGGCCGCAACAAATGGGATCAAGGAAAATATGGGACGTTCTTTCGCGTCCAAGCGATCCACCATGCGGTTGCTCGATGCATCGAGACGCTGCTGCCTAACCGACAAGATGGGGTGTGCAGGATTGTCGAGGATTTCATGAACGACACCCAGCGTTTGAGTTTGGCCAGACTCATCGGTCGTTACCTTGCAGCCGATAAGGTCAACCCAATAGTATTCGTCGACCGCTAGCGCCGGAAAGGATTGGCGTGCCACAAAAACCGTGTGGCCTTTGAGTTG
>Ga0213861_10000506_pt1 | contig 34202 bp, 35 predicted proteins | sample PICome_4_FD_160110 | JGI IMG/M metagenome (GOLD analysis project Ga0213861, IMG submission 160110) | Coastal seawater microbial communities near Pivers Island, North Carolina, United States - PICO131 | ecosystem: Environmental > Aquatic > Marine > Coastal | place: USA: North Carolina... | reverse complement strand
AAGCTCTAATTTAAATTAACACGCACACAGTTGTTGGTTTTATACCTCCGGTCCTTAATTGGAAATTACTGTGGTGGCTTAACCGGGAATAAATATGAAAATACCTAACGTTACAATACAACAATTACTAGAAGCAGGCGTTCATCTTGGACACAAAACATTAAGATGGAATCCAAAAATGAAAAAATACATTTTTGGAAAAAGAGACTCAATCCATATCATGGATTTAACTCAAACTTTAGAACTGACAAAAGTTGCTTTAGAGAAAATTTATACAACAATTGCAAATAACGGAAAAATTTTATTTGTTTCAACAAAAAAACAAGCATCAGAAGCTATTGCTGAAGTTGCTAAAGAAACAGATCAGTATTTTGTAAATTATAGATGGCTTGGTGGTATGCTTACTAACTGGGGAACTATATCTGGCTCAATTAAAAAAATGAAAAAATACGAAGCCGATTTAGTTGCTGAAAATAGAGGTTTTACAAAAAAAGAACTTCTTAAAATGAGTGTTAAAAAAGATAAGCTTGAAAGATCATTAGGAGGCATTGCAGAAATGAAGAAAACTCCTGATTTGGTTTTTATAATTGACACAAATTATGAGTCATTAGCCATCGCAGAGTCTGTTAAATTAGGAATACCTATAATTGCTATTCTCGACAGTAATTCTAACCCAGATAATATTGATTATCCAATACCTGGCAATGATGATGCTCGTAGATCTATAGATCTTTATTGTAATTTAATAAAAGAAACTATTAATAATGCTAAGAGTTCAATTCCAGCGCCTGAGCCCAAAAAAGATGTTGCTCAGGATATAAAAGAAAAAACTCAAGAAAAAACTGTTGCAGAAATTGATAGAGAAAAATTAGATCAAAAATTTTCAAAAGATAAAAAGGAGACTTTAAATTAATATGAGTGATATTGAAAATGTTAAAAAATTAAGAGAAGTGACTGGGGCAGGTTTTAAAGATTGCAATCTTGCAATAAAAGAATCTGGTGGAGATATCGATAAAGCTATTGAGATTTTGCGTGTTAAAGGAATATCAAAAGCCTCAAAAAAGATGTCTAGAGACGCTAAAGAAGGTGTTGTTGCTATTAGTGGTAATGAAACCAAAACTTCAGTAATAGAAGTTAATTGTGAAACAGACTTTGTTGCAAAAAATGAAGACTTTACAAACTTTGTTAAAGAACTCAGTGAATTAAACAATGAAAAAAATTCTAATATAGATGATCTTAAAGTCTCAAAAATGAAAAATGGTGAGACTGTAGAAGATAACGTTGTGTCTTTAATTGCTAAAATTGGTGAAAAAATTACAATTGGTAAAGCAAAAACTATTGAAAATGCTGGTACAATAAATAATCACTATTTGCACACAGTAGTTAAAGATAATATTTCAAAATTAGCGGTAATTGTATCATTAGAAACAAAAGATCATTCGGATACTGTTAAAAATTTTGGAAAACAATTATCTATGCATATTGCAGCTTCAAATCCACTAGCGCTTACATCTGATCAAATTGATCAATCAATTCTTGATAAAGAACAAGAACTAGTAACTGAAGAATTAAAAAATTCAGGTAAACCTGATGAAATTGCAAAAAAAATTAGTTTAGGTAAGATGAATAAGTTTAAAGAAGAAAACTCTCTTTTGTCTCAAGCTTGGGTTATGGAACCTAAAAAGAAAGTACAAGATATAGTTAAAGAACTTTCAATTGCTGATTTAAAGATAAAAGAATTTTATAGAATAAAGATTGGAGAATAAATGTTTGACGAAAAGTCATACAATATCAAAATGGATAAGGCCATTGAAGTTTTTTTGAAAGAGCTATCATCACTTAGAACTGGTAGAGCTAATGCTGCAATGTTAGATTTGGTTAAAGTCGATGTTTATGGGCAGCAAATGCCTATAAATCAAGTTGGAAGCATAACTACACCTGAACCTAGAATGATAAATATTCAAGTTTGGGACGCAAACAATGTACCTTTGGTTGATGCTGCAATTAAAAAATCAGACTTAGGTTTAAACCCTCAAATAGATGGACAATTAATTAGACTTCCAGTTCCGGAACTTAACGAGGAAAGAAGAACAGAATTAAAAAAATTAATAAAATCTATAGGTGAAAAATGTAAAGTTTCTATTAGAAATATTCGAAGAGAAGCAAATGAAGAATTGAAAAAACTTTTAAAAGCAAAAGAAATTGGTGAAGATGAAGAAAAATCATCTGAAAAAAATGTTCAAACAATTACTGATGATCATATAAAAGTAGTTGATGAAAAGGTTTCTTTAAAAGAAAAAGAAATAATGACCATATAAGATGAACCCGCTTAATCACGTCGCCATTATTATGGATGGTAATGGAAGGTGGGGTTTAAAACATAAAAATTCAAGAAATGAGGGTCATAAGTCTGGTTTAAATACTGTCGAAAAAATTATTAAAGAAACAATTAGACAAAAAATTAATTATCTCACATTGTATGCTTTTTCTACTGAAAATTGGAATAGACCAAAAAAAGAAATCAATTACTTATTTAATTTACTTGAAAGCTTTCTCTTAAATAAAATTAAGGATCTTAACAAGCAAAACATTAAACTGAAAATTATTGGAGTAAAAAATTTTTCAAAAAAATTAAATAAACTTTTAAAGTCATCTGAAAAAAAAACAGAAAAAAATACAACACTTCAAATTAATCTTGCGTTAAATTATGGATCAAAATTAGAAATTTTAAATGCAATAAAAAGTATAAATAAAAAAAATGATAAAATTAATGAAAAAAACTTTAAAAACTATCTTCAAACAAAAAATATACCCGATCCCGAGCTATTAATTAGAACTGGCAATACTAAAAGATTAAGTAATTTTTTATTATGGCAATTAGCCTATGCTGAAATTTTTTTTGAAAAAAAATTATGGCCTGATTTTGATGAAAAAGATTATATTCGAATAATTAAAAAATTTAAAAAAATCAAAAGAAACTTCGGTAATATTTGATGTCACAAAATTTAATAAAAAGAATAACCACATCAATTTTTTTATTATTTTTATTATTTTTTATCAATTTTAGTCATCAATATATTTTTGTTTTATCAATTTTAATTCTAGGTATTATTATTTGTCTAGAGGCTAATAATTTATTTTCTAAATTGCTAAGCGCAAAAAAAGCTAAAAAAAACTATTTATTGAAGAAATTTAACTCTAAATTTTTAATCTTAAATATAATAGCTTTTTGTTATGTTTTTTTTATATTTTGTAACTTTTCTTATGAAATTCATAAATCGGAAGGTGCTGTTTTTTTTCTATATATAATTTCTATATGTTTTTTTACAGATATAGGTGGCTATGTTTTTGGCAAAATTATAGGTGGTAAAAAATTATCCAAAATTAGTCCTAATAAAACAATATCAGGAACAGTTGGTTCATTTATAGCATCAATTGTGCCATTGATATTGAGCTTAAATTTAAATTATTTAGAATTAGAATTTAACTTAAAAAATATAGCTTTTTGTTTATTGATTTCATCAACTAGTCAATTAGGTGATTTGTTTGTTTCTTTTGTTAAAAGAAAAGCAAAAATTAAAGATACTGGAAATATATTACCCGGTCATGGAGGAGTATTAGATAGATTAGACGGAATTATTTTTGCTGTTCCATTTTCATATTTTTTACTAGAGTTAATTTAAATGAAGAAAAGAATAGCTATACTTGGATCAACAGGTTCTATTGGAAAAACCTTAATTGAAATAATTAAAAAAGATAAAAAAAATTTTGATATAATCTTGCTCACAGCTGATAAGAATTATAAAGAATTACTGAAACAAGCTAAAATTTTAAATGTAAAAAATTTGATTATAAGAAATGAAAAATCTTATAAACAATTAAAAAAACAAAAATTAGCTAAAATTAACATTTTCAATAATTACAATTCATTTAATAAAATATTTAAGAAAAAAATTGATTATGTTATGAGTTCAATTTCTGGAATTTATGGACTTGAGCCTACAATTAAAATTATCAAACACACAAGAAAAATAGCTATTGCAAATAAAGAAGCAATCATTTGTGGATGGCACCTTATTAAAAAAGAACTTAAAAAATTTAAAACAACATTTATACCAGTTGATTCTGAGCATTTTTCTATTCATTATGCATTAACAAATAATAAAATTTCTAATATTGACAAGATATTCTTAACTGCATCTGGAGGCCCATTAAATAATATTTCTAAATCAAGATTTAAAAAAATTGGAATTTCTGAAGCGATTAAACACCCAAATTGGAAGATGGGAAAAAAAATATCTGTAGACTCAGCAACAATGATGAACAAAGTTTTTGAAATTATAGAAGCAAAAAAAATATTTAATTTAAAATATAACCAACTAAATATATTAGTTCATCCAACATCATATGTTCATGCAATTACAAAATTTAAAGACGGAATGATAAAGATTGTAGCACATGATACTAATATGAAAATTCCAGTGTTTAATTCATTGTATACAAATCATCAAAAGACAATTAAAACAGATCAAGTAAATATTGATAAATTAAACTTTCTTAATTTTAAAAAAGTTGACACAAATAAATTTCCCTCAATTAATATAATAAAAAAGCTAAAAAACAGAGAATCTTTACTTGAAACAATTATTGTTCTAGCAAATGATGAATTGGTAAATCTTTTTTTATTAAAAAAGATTAATTTTACTGATATAACATTTTTTCTTCAAAAATTAATTAAAATGAAAGATATAAAAAACTTAACAAAAAAAAAACCAGGGGACATCAACTCTATAATTTTTTTAAACACCCTTGTTAGAAAAAAAATTAATAAAATAATTTATTAAACATCATGAAATTAATTACTATTTTATTTAAATCATTTTTTTTAATTTTGTTGTTTCTTTCAAGCCATGCTTTTTCAAATTCTTTAAACAAAATTGAAATAATTGGAAATGATCGTATTTCAGACGAAACTATTAAATTGTTTATTTCAACTGATATAAATGATGAAATTAATGATGTTAAACTAAATGAAATTTTAAAAGATCTTTATGATACAAATTTTTTTAAAGATATAAGTCTAAATTTTAAAGATCAAATTTTAACAATTAAAGTTCAAGAAAACCCTATAATTGAAAATATTTCATACAATGGTGTTAAAAGCGAAAAAATTTTAGATACAATAAAACAAGGAACCTTAATTAAACAAAGATCTTCATATAATGAAAGTATAATTAAAAAGGAAAAGTTAAAAATTGAAAATATTTTAAAAGATCTAGGTTATTACAATTCATCATTAAATATTTTTGTTGATCAATCAAAAAACAATCTAGTTTCTATCACTTATGATATAGATTTAGGAAAAAAATCTAAAATTAAGAGAATTACTTTCATTGGCAACAAAGTTTTTAAGGATAAAAAACTCCGTAGGATAATAACAAGCACTGAATATAAATTTTGGAAATTTATTTCAGGTAGAAAATATTTAAATCAAAATTTAGTTTTTTTTGATGAAAGACTTTTGAAAAATTTTTATAGGAATAATGGATATTATAATGTAAAAATTAATTCCTCATTTGCTAAACTAATTGATGATAATAATTTTGAATTAATTTTTAATATTGACTCAGGTTCTAAAGTTTATTTTGGTAATTTAACTCTTAAACTTCCTTCTGATTTTGATGAAACAAATTTTATTTCAATAAAAAAACTATTTTCAAAGACTAAAGGCAAACCCTATTCTATTAATACCATTGATAAAATTCTTGATGAAATCGACCTGATAACAACTTTAGAACAATACAAATTCATAAAAGCCAATGTACTTGAAAGCATTAACGAAAACTTGATTAATTTACAGTTTAATGTTGAAGAAGGTGAAAAATTTTATGTAGATAGAATTAATATTTTGGGAAACAATATTACTGCTGAGTCGGTAATTCGTAATCAATTGATGCTTGATGAAGGTGATCCATACAGTGAAATTTTAGTGAATAAATCTATAAACAATATTAAAAATTTAAATTTTTTTAAAACCGTACAATCTAAAATTGTTGATAATGATGAAAATAAAACTAAATCAATTAATATTTCTATAGAGGAAAAACCCACTGGTGAAATATACGCTGCAGCTGGCGTTGGTACATCTGGGGGTACTTTTGGCGTTGGAGTAAAAGAAAATAATTTTTTGGGAAATGGAATTGGTTTAGATACTAATTTTGAGGTAGCAAGTGACTCCTTTAAAGGTAAATTTTCTGTTACAAATCCAAATTTTAATAATTCTGATAAATCATTATTTGTTTCAGCTGAAGCAACTGAAAATGATAATTATAAGACATTTGGATATAAAACTACAAAAACAGGATTTAGTTTCGGTACCAATTTTGAATATCTAAATGATTTTTATTTAGGTTTAAATAATTCCAATTTTTATGAAGTAATTGAAACAAACAGTACTGCATCAGCACAACAACAAGCACAAGAGGGTAATTATTGGGACTCATTTTTGAAGCTTAATATGAACTATGATAAACGAAATCAAAAATTTCAAACAAGCTCTGGTTTTAAATCTTTTTATGCATTAGATTTACCAGTTATTAGCGACACAAATACTATAAAAAATTATTATAATTATTCGCACTATTTTGATTTTTTTGAAAAAAACTTTTCATCTATCTCAATTTATCTTCAATCAGCTAATTCTTTAAATAATAAAAATATAAAATTATCAGAAAGGATTACAATTCCATCAAGTAGATTAAGAGGATTTGAGTCTGGTAGAGTTGGTCCAAAAGATGGAGATGATTTTATTGGAGGAAACTATGCTTACTCAATTAATTTTGCTTCCAACATTCCTCAAATTTTTGAAGAGTCTCAAAGCTTAGATTTTTTAATTTTTGCAGATGCAGCTGATATATGGGGCGTTGATTATAATTCATCAATTCAAGGCGATGGTATTAGGTCATCTGTTGGTGTTGCCCTTGATTGGATGAGCCCTGTAGGTCCAATGAATTTTACTTTAGCATATCCAGTGACTAAAAAAACTGGTGACAGAACTGAAACTTTTAGATTCAATTTAGGTACAACCTTTTAATGAGCTTATTAAAAAATTTTTTTTATATTTTAATTTTTTTACTTTTATCTACTAATTTATTAAAAGCTGAAGATAAAGTTTCTTATATAGATATTGATTATGTATTAACAAATACTTTAGCTGGTAAAAAACTTTTAAATACTCTTAAAAAAGAAGAAGAGTTAAAAATCGACAAATTTAAAACAAATGATAATAAATTTAAAGATGAAGAAAATAAAATTTTAGCAAAAAGAAATTTAATTTCAAAAGAAGAAATAAATAAAGAATTGAAATTATTACAGGTTAAATTTCAAAAATATAGAAAAGAAAAAAGTAAAGAAATAGATGAGTTAAAAGTTAAAAGAAATAAAAACATTATAAATTTTTTAAATTTGATAAATCCAATAATTGAAAAATATATGGCTGATAATTCAATTTATATACTTTTAGATAAAAAAAATATCTTTATTGCAAGTAAAGACTATGACATTACTAACAATCTAATTGAACTAATTGATAATCAAATTAAAACTATTGAAATTAAATAGATGATTAAATTAGATAAAAAAGAAATTGAAAATTTGCTACCACATAGAGATCCTATGCTGTTAATTGATGAACTTCATGATATTAAAAAATTAACATCTGCAACTGGAATAGTTAATGTAAAAAAAGACAGTTTTTTTGTTCAAGGACATTTTCCAGGTCAGCCAGTAATGCCCGGTGTTCTTATAGTCGAAGCTTTTGGTCAAACAGCTGCTGCTTTGACAGCTCATGGTATTGATAAATCTACCTATGAAAATAAACTTGTTTTTCTAATGGGTGTTGAGAAAGCTAGATTTCGAAACCCTGTAATTCCTGACTGCAAACTTTTACTTAAAATAGAGGCAATAAGATCTCATGGCAGAGTTTGGAAATACAAAGGTGAAGCTTTTGTTGACAATAAGAAAATGGCAGATGCTATGTGGTCTGCTACAATTGTAGACAAGAAATAAATAGCAATAATTATTGATAACTTATTTTATTTTGCTTTGTTAAAAGTTGTCATGGTTAATCCTTTCTTTAAAAACAATGGTCCATATAGCATTAGTGTAATTCTTGATGAATTAAATCTAAAATTTAATGAAATTGATAAAGATCAAAATATTACTGATATAAAAGATTTGCAAAATTCTAAACCAAATGAAGTTACTTTTTTTCATTCTAAAAAATATAAAATAGCTGCCAACAATACAAAAGCATCTTTTTGTATAACGACTGAAAATCTAAAAAATGAATTACCTAAAAAATGTATACCAATAGTTGTTGATAACGTTTTAGTATCAACCGCAGTCATTACTGCTAAATTTTATCCAGAGTCTATAAATGACGATTTTGACATAACAGTCGATGATATTAATAAAACTGAATTTAGAAATAAGGTAAAGTTTGGCAAAAATGTTTTAATTGGTCAAAATGTTTCAATAGGTTCAAATTGTTTAATTGGTCATAACACTATTATTGAAAAAAATGTTTCTATTGGAGAAAATTGCTCAATTGGTTCAAATACTATAGTTAGAAACTGTTTAATTAAAAATAATGTTAAAATTTTAGATAACTGCGTCATAGGAAAACATGGATTTGGTTTTTTTCCAACTCAAAATAAAAATTTAAGATATCCTCACATGGGAATAGTTATAATTGAAAATGATTGTGAAATAGGCTGTGGCACAACTATAGATAGAGGGTCAATGTCTAATACAACTATAGGAAAGAACACATATTTAGATAATCAAATTCATATTGCTCATAATGTCAGGATTGGAGAAAACTCAATTATTGCTGGTCAAGTAGGAATTGCTGGCAGTTCTATAATTGGAAATAATGTTAAAATTGGTGGTCAAGCAGGAATTTCAGGACATTTAAAAATAGGTAATAATGTTGAAATAGCTGGAGGTTCCGGAGTTATAAAGGATATACCAGATAACACAAAGGTGATGGGTTATCCTGCAAAGAATATTAGAGAGTTTTTGAGAGAAAATAGATGATACATAAAACTGCAATTATAGATCCAAAAGCAAAAATTTCCTCCAATGTAAAAATAGGAGCTTATTCGATAATTGGTCCAAATGTTGAAATTGATGAAAACTCAGAAATACAAACTCATGTAAGTATAGTTGGCAACACCAAGATCGGTAAAAACAACAAAATATATCCTTTTTCGTCTATTGGTAACGATCCTCAAGATTTAAAATTTAACGGTGAAAAAACAAATTTAGAAATTGGAGACAATAATAAAATCAGAGAATATGTGACTATTAATCCAGGAACAATTGGTGGTGGTGGATTAACAAAGATTGGAGATAACTGTTTATTTATGGTTTCATCACATATCGCTCATGATTGTATGGTTGGAAATAACGTAGTATTAGCTAACAACGTACCATTAGGAGGACATGCTGAAATCCAAGATAATGTTATTATTGGTGGCAATTCAGCAGTTCAACAGTTTACAAGAGTAGGTAGATCTGCAATGATTGGTGGGATGTGTGGAGTTGTTAGAGACGTAATACCTTTTGGAATAGTTCATGGTAACAGAAGTATTTTACAAGGTTTGAATTTAATAGGTCTTAGAAGAAAAAATATTCCAAATAAAGAAATAATGACTCTAAGTAATGCTTATAAGGAAATATTTAAAAATGAAAATTTAACTGACAACCTGAATAGCTTAAATGAAGATTTTAAAAATAATGATTTAGTTTTAGAAGTGATAAATTTTTTAGAGAAAGATAAAAAAAGACCAATTTGCACTCCTTTTTCAAAATAAAATGATTGGGTTATTTTTAGGTGATACCAATTTTTCAGAAATTGTTCTTACTAAAATTATAAAACTAAAAAAAAAATATTTTATAATAGATTTTTCAAAGAATAATAAATTTAAAAAAGATAAAAATTCCCACAGAATAAGTATTGGCAAATTTGGTAAAATTATTAACTTAATCAAAGAAAAAAAATCAAAAAAAGTTTTATTCGCAGGAAAAATTGCTAAACCAAAGTTTTCCTCATTAAGACTAGATCTTAAAGGTATATATTATATGCCAACTGTGATTAAAGCTGCAAAGTTAGGTGATGCTGCAATTATTAAATCAATTATTAAAATATTAGAAAAAGAAAATATAAAAGTAATTAGTTCAGTTTTTTTTAATCCTGAACTGTCATTAAAAGCTGGAAGTTATACAAAGTTGAAAACAACTATAGAAGATACTAAATCAATTAAAAAAGGGATTTTGTATTTTAACCAATTAAACAATTTAGATCATGTTCAGGCATTAATAGTAAAAGATAACAAAATTATAGCGACAGAAGGAAATCAAGGAACTAAAAAGATGATGTCAAAACTTCAAAAAAAATCTGGAGGAATTTTGATCAAACTACCTAAAAAAAAACAAGATTTAAGAATGGATTTACCAACAATTGGCCTAAATACGTTAAGAGACTGTAAAAAATATGGTTTAAGAGGGATTGTTCTTAAATCTAATAAAAATATCTTTTTAGACAAAACTAAATGTATAAATTTTGCTAATAGAAATAAGATATTTATTAAAGTTATATGAAAAAAATTTTTATTTTAACAGGTGAACCATCAGGAGATAAATTAGCATCAACTGTAATTTCTAAACTCAAGACGCAAAACCCAAATATTGAATATTTGTCAGTGGGAGGAACACATATCAAAAAATTGGGAATTCAGTCTATTTTTGATCTTAAAGAAATTACTTATCTTGGATTTACGAGTGTATTATTTAATATTTTAAAAATTAGAAAAAAGATAAATAAAACTGTTGAAGAAATTATAAAATTTGATCCTGATATTTTATTTAGTGTTGATAGTCCTGATTTTACATTGAGAGTAGCTGAAAAAGTTAAAAAGATTAACAAAAACATAAAAACAATTCATTACGTTGCGCCTCAAGTTTGGGTTTGGCGAAAAAATAGAGTTAAAAAAATTAAAAAATTTATTGACCACATACTTTTATTATTTGACTTTGAAAAAAAATATTTTGATGAGGAAAATATTAAAAATACTTTTGTTGGACATCCATTAATTGAAAAAGATGAAAAAGTAAAAACAGTATTAAATGATTTAATATCTAAGGAAAAAAAAATTATATCAATTTTTCCAGGAAGTCGAAAATCTGAAACAAGTGTCTTATTACCAATTTTACTCAATTTTGTTAAGTTGATGAATATGAGAGACAATGATTATTCATATGTGATACATGCTATAGATGAGAATAAAGAATTTATTATTAATCAAGTTAAAATAACTGATTTAGAAAATATTGATGTAGTTTCAGATGAGAATCTTAAATCTCAAATTTTATCTAATTCAATTTTTGCTGTTTCCAAATCTGGAACTGTTTCCTTACAAATTTCAAGCTCTTATATACCATCGATAATTATTTATAAATTAAGTTTTATAAATTTTATGATTTTTAAATTATTAGTTAATGTCAAATTTGCAAATATCATTAACATTATTAATGATAGAGAAGTAATACCTGAATTGTTACAAAAAGAATGTAATGCAGAAGAGATATGCAGAACTGTAATTTATTTTTTAAAAAATCCTGATTTAATCAAAAAACAATTGAATGACTGTAGCAAAACCTTAGAAGGTATTAAATCCAGAACATCTTCTTCGAATGAGGCTGCAACAATTTTAAGTAACTATCTTATTGCCTAATCTTTTTTCAACTTCTTCTTTTCCTAAGGATATTATTATATCATATAATCCTGGTCCAAATTTTGAACCTGTTAACGCAACTCTAATTGGTTGCCCAACTCCTTTAAAATTTGTGTCATGCTTTTTTATCAAATCATTCACTATTGGTTCAAGAACTTCTTTATTTAAGTTATTTTTAGATGAAAGTTTATTTTTAAATTCAGCTATTATTTTTTTTGCCTTATCGTCAATTAATTTCAAATCTTGAGAATCAAATTTTACCTCATCTAATATTATATATTTTGCGTTGTTAAATATATCTTCTAGCGTTTTTGCTTTATTTTTAAGAAAAGTTAATGATAGTTTAATTTTTATCTCTTTTTCTGGTTTTATTTTTTCTTTATAAATTTCACAATATTCAACTAAATTTTGATAGAGCTCATTTTCATCTATGTTTTTTATATAATATTCATTCATTGATAAAATTCTGCTCATATCTAATTTTGAGGGAGATTTACCAATACCGCTTAGGTTAAAATGTTTAATACTTTCTTCTAGAGTAAATATCTCCTTATCCTCATAAGACCAACCCAACCTAAGTAAATAATTCCTTAACGCATCTGGCATTATCCCTATTTTGGAGTAGTCATCTAAAGTCGAAGCATTATCTCTTTTTGATAATTTTTTACCTTCTATTGTATGAATAAGAGGTATATGTGCAAATTGAGGAACCTCCCATTTCATAGCTAAGTAAATTTGCATTTGTTTAAATGTGTTAATCTTATGATCATCACCTCTAATGATATGAGTCATATTCATTTGATGATCATCAACTGTTGCAGATAAATTATATGTTGGCGTTCCATCATTCCTTAAAATTATAAAATCTTCTATTGTGTTATTATTAATTTCTACATGACCCTGAACTAAATCTTTGAGTGTAGTTGATCCTTCGATTTTACTTTTAAATCTTATTACAGGGTTTATACCTTTTGGAGAATCTGTTTCAGATAGATCTCTGCATTTTCTATTATAGATATAAGGAAGTTTTTTTTGTCTAGCTCTTTTTTTTTGTTCTTCAATCTCTTCATTTGAACAATAGCATTTATATGCATTTCCACTTTTAAGGAGATCATTAGCAACTTTTATATGATCATCAATTTTAGTTGATTGTATATATTCTTCACCATCATGCTCTATCCCAATCCATTTTAAAGATTTAATAATTTGAACTTTATGCTCTTTTTTAGATCTCTCTTTATCTGTATCTTCGATTCTAAGATGAAATGTTCCTTTTTGATTTTTAGAAAATAACCAGTTAAATAGAGCTGTTCTTACTCCACCAATATGAAGAGCTCCAGTAGGTGAGGGAGCAAATCGTGTTGCTACTTTTGACATCAATGATGTTTAGACTATTTTTTTAGAAGTTTCTATATAAAGATACCAAAACTCCTTGAACTTTAACTCTATCTGGTCCAAAAATCTTAGTTTCATAGTTTCTATTAGCACTTTCAAGTGCAACAACTTTACCTTTTTTACGAATTCTTTTAAGCATAGCTTCATGCTCATCTATAAGAGCTACAACTATTTTTCCATTATCAGCAGTATCTGTTCTTCTAATAATTACAGTGTCACCTTCATTGATACCAGCTTCTATCATTGAATCACCTTGAACTTTTAATCCAAAGTAATCACCATTTTTTTCTAAATTACTTGGTAAAGGAATTCTCGATACTTCATTTTGAATAGCTTCAACTGGGGTTCCAGCAGCTATTTTCCCAAGAACAGGAACTTCAATTTCATCAGAACTAATGTTCACTTCATCTAATCCCCCCTTAATTACACTTGGTGAGAAAGTATTATAAATATCATTTGCAGATGCAGTTTCTGGTAATTTAATTACCTCTAAAGCTCTTGCTTTGTGAGCTAGTCTTTTAATAAAACCTCTTTCCTCTAAAGCACTAATTAGTCTATGTATTCCAGATTTAGATTTTAAATTAAGTGATTGTTTCATTTCTTCATAAGATGGAGAAACACCAGAACTCCTCAACTTTTTGTTGATAAATAAAAGTAGGTTTTTTTGTTTTTTAGTAAGCATAAGAACAAATATCGTACAAATAATGTTCTATAAAAGTTCTTATCAATTAACAATAGTTAAATAAGCTAGTAAAATAGGGGTTAATTTTGTTTTAAAACTGAAAAAATAGAATTTTCTGATAAATTTTTTAAAAGTGATTCACCAATTAAAAAAGTTTTAATAGAAGTTTTATTTCTTAAATCTAAAAGTTCATTTTTTGTTTTAATTCCACTTTCAGAAATTAGAGGTCCTCGATGTTTAATAAGCACATTATGAATATCATAGGTTGTATTTATGTCAGTTTTAAGTGTTTTTAAGTTTCTATTATTAATTCCAATTAAAGCATCTTTAAAATTTAGAGCTTTTTGGGCTTCTTCTACAGTATGGACTTCAACAATAACTGACATGTTATACTTCAATGCTTCTTCATATAATTCATTAGCTAAATCTTCTGATACACCTGCCAGGATAATTAAAATTGCATCGGCACCGTTAGCTTTTGCAAAAGGTACTTGCCATTTGTCTATAAAAAAATCTTTACACAAAATTGGTAATTTTATATTAGCTAATTTTATTTTAGCAATGTCATAAGCCTTTCCTTTAAAAAAATTTTGCTCAGTAAGTACAGAAAGACAAGTTACTTTATTTTTATTATAAATCTTTGCTATTTCTATAGGATCATAATTATCAATTATTATACCTGCCGAAGGACTAGCTTTTTTAATTTCTGCAATAATTGAAATTTGATTATTATTAATATTTTGTTCAATTTTTTCTTTAAAATTTAAATATATATTTTTGTAATTGTTATTTTCGATTATATTCATCAAACTTTCTACTGGATTATTTGCCTTATATATCTCTAATTCCACCTTTTTTTTTATGATAATTTTTTCAAGTATATTTTCAGACATTTTGTATTTTTTCTAAATGTGAATAGGGTTTGCCAGATAAAATAAATTCACGTGAGAAATTATAAGCATCAAAAAAGTTTGTAAATTTTTCACTTACAATTAATCCAGCTGCAGCATTTAAACAAACAGCTTTTGAAAAATCATTATCTTTACCTTTAAAAATTTCAATCATTTTATCAGCATTAAATTTTGCATCATCACCAATTAAATTATCAAATTTATCTGCATTAACATTAAGAATCTTTGGATCAATTGTAATTTCAGATATCTCACCATCTTTTAATTGAATTACATTTGTATTCGCATAAGGGGATATTTCATCTAAACCATCTTCGCTGTTTACAATCCATGCAAATTTTATATTCAAATTTTTAAGCCCTTCAGCAAATACTTTTAATAATTTTTTATCAAAAACTCCAACAACTTGTCTTTCAACTAATGCTGGGTTGCTTAATGGACCGATCATATTAAAAATAGTTCTTTTGCCAATTTTTTTTCTAACTGGACCTACAAATCTCATCGCACTATGGTAATTTGGGGCAAACATAAAACCAAAGTTATTATTACTGATTTCTTTTTCTATATCGATTGGCTCAAGATTAATTTTAATTTTAAGTGCTTCTAGAACGTCTCCAGAACCACATTTTGACGATACAGCTTTATTGCCATGTTTAGCTACTTTTGTGCCCATACTTGCTAAAAGTAATGCCGAAGCAGTGGAAATATTAAGAGTATTCATGCCATCGCCACCTGTTCCACAGGTATCAATACAATCAGTTACCTTTACTCTTTTTGATTTTTCTCTAAGGACATAAACTCCTCCAGCTATTTCATCTGAAACTTCACCCTTTTTTGATAATAGTGTTAAGAAATTATAAATTTCTTCTTCATTAGCTTTACCTGTCATTAGCAATTCAAAAGCAGATTTGCTTTCTGCAAAGGTTAAATCTTCTTTTTTTTTTAATTTTTCTAAAATTAGTTTCATTATTTAATAATTTATAAAGTTCTTTAATATTTTCATTCCTAATTTAGTTTTAATACTTTCTGGATGGAATTGTACACCATGAATATTGTATTTTTTGTGCTGAACACCCATGATTAATCCATCATCAGTTTCAGCAGTAATCTCTAAATTTTCAGATAATGTTTTTTTATCAATAATTAAACTATGATATCTTGTGGCTTCAAAAGTTTTTGGAAGGTTTTTTAAAATTCCAATTTTCCTAGATTTAATTTTACTTGTTTTTCCATGCATTAATTTTTTTGCTTGTACAATTTTTGAGTTAAAAACTTGACCTATAATTTGATGACCTAAACAGACCCCAAGAAATGGCACATCTTTATGAAGAGTTTTTAAAATATTTAAACAATTTCCTGATTGATTTGGATTTCCTGGTCCAGGTGAAATTACAATCTTATTATATCTTTTTTTTATAATTTCTTTTGAAGTGATTTTATCATTTCTAACAACATCCACTTTTGTTTTTAATGAAGAAAGATAATGATAAAGGTTAAATGTAAAACTGTCGTAATTATCAATTAATAATATTTTCATCATCTCAATGCATTAATCAAAGCTTTAGCCTTATTAACGGTTTCCTCATATTCTTTAATTGGTTTGCTATCTGCAACAATCCCAGCACCTGCTTGAACATAAAACTTTTTATTCTTAGCAACTGCTGTTCTTAATGCAATACAAGTATCAAATTCACCATTAGCTGAAAAATATCCAATACCTCCCGCATATACTTTTCTTCTTGTTGTTTCTAACTCATCAATAATTTCCATAGCTCTTATTTTTGGAGCTCCAGATACTGTACCAGCTGGAAAGCCTGCTAATAATGATTTAAACTTAGAAATTTTTTTATTGTATTCTCCTATTACATTGGAAACTATATGCATAACGTGAGAATATCTTTCAATAATAAAACTCTCAGTAACTTTAACGGTATTAATTTTAGAAACTTTACCAGCATCATTTCTACCTAAATCTAAAAGCATTAAATGTTCAGATAATTCTTTTTTATCCTTTAATAAATCTTTTTCGTAGTAAAGATCCTCCTTTTTTGTTTTTCCTCTTGGTCTTGTTCCGGCTATTGGTCTTACAGTTATTTTGTTATCTCTTAATCTTACTAATATTTCAGGACTGGCACCAACTATTTGAAAATCGTTAAAATTGAAAAAAAACATGAAAGGTGAGGGGTTTGTAATTCTTAATTTTTTATAAATCTCTAAAGGGTTTTTTGTTAATTTTGCCTCAAACCTTTGACTTAGGACTACTTGAAAAATATCACCCAATTTAATGTATTTTTTTGCTTTATTAACCATATTAAGAAATTTGTTTTTAGGTGTATTAGATTTTACCTCAATATCTTTAACAACTTTATTTGTGGATTTGCTTAAATTTTTTAAAGTGGATTGAATTTTAAGTTTAAAAAGTTCAGATTTTATATCGTCAAATTTTTTTTGATAATTATTAATTTTTTCATCGTTAAAGATATTAATTATATAAAATATTTCTTTTTTTAAATTATCATGAATCACAAGAGTTCTGGGTCTTAATAATCTTACATCAGGTAAATTTAGATCATTTTTACAATTGTTAGGAATTTTTTCTATGTATCTAATAGAGTCATATGAAAAATATCCTGATATTAAAGAACAAATTTTTGGTAATTTTTTTGGAGTTTCAAATTTAAATTCCTCAATGATCTTTTCTATTAATTTTTCAGGCCTATCTCTTAATTTAATTTTTTTTTTATTTTTAATTAGATAAGAATTTTTGTTATTAAATTCCCAGATTTTATCAGGATTTTTACCGAAAATAGTATACCTACCTTTTATCTTACCTTTTTCAACAGATTCAAAAATAAAGCTATTTTTTTCAATTAAAAAATTATCAATTAAATTAATTACTTCATCATCATTTTTAATTTTTTTAGAAGTATAGATAATTTGATTTTTTTTGCTTCTATGTCGAAACTTAAAATCCTTGAAGTTTCGATTGATTATCATTTGAAATAATTTTTAACTCTATCAATAGTTTTTTGATTTAATTGAACTTGATACTTGGTTTTAAGTAATTGATCGTAAGATTGAAGAATAGTTTTTCTAGTATTGGTATTTTGGTTATTCACAAAATTTAAATAATTTTCATCTTTTTCACTAAAAGTATTTTTTTTTGAACTTACTAGTTTGACTAAATAAATCTTATTTTCTTTATCATTAACTAATGTGAAAGAATTGTTAGGTAAAGAATAAAGCATTTTAACAGAATTGGCTTCAAACGTAGTTTCATCTTTTATAGAATTGATGGTTAGATATTTCTTATTAGAACCAGCCATTTCTTTAAATTTATTATCATCAAATTTTTTATTTTGTATTTCTTCTAATACACTTCTATTGAGATCAAATTTTCCTTTTTGATACACCAATTCTTGAATTTCCTCTTTAGCACTTTGATCATTTAAATCTGGACCACGATCATATTTGTTTGTTATTGAATAAAATAGAAAATTATCACCATTTTCAATTAAATCTATTGAAGAAGATCTTTTTGAATATATTAGATCTTCATTTATTTTTTTTGTTGAGCTTGGTGTGAATTCCTTAACCTCTGTAATACTTGCTTTTATATTTTGAACAATAGACTGAAAATCATCACCGTTTGAAATTTTGTTTTCAATCCTATCAATTTCATCAAAAAAATCTTGATTGAATTCCTCTATTCCAATTAAAATTTTAGGGTTCAAAATAACATATTTAAAATCAATATACTCTCTTTTTAATTGATCTTTATTTTCGTCTAAAAATTTATTAATTTCTATTTCATTATAGCTTTCTTTTTCTTTATAAAAATTTTCCATTGCAATGTATTCTAGATCTAACGATTTATTTTCTTCCTCAAATTTCTTTTTAGTTAGAAAATCAGGCGTTATTGTTCCTGCTCCAATAAAATCAAATAGATGTTTTTGCAGTTCACGGTTTTTTAATTGTAACTCAAACATAGGTGCCGACATATTATTTGACAGTAAAAATTTTTCATATTTAGTTCTTTGAAAAATATTATTTTCATCTTGGAAATTTTTGTTTTCTTTTATTTTTTTTAAAACTGTTAATTCGGTAATCGAAAGATCAAAATCTTCTACCTCTAAGTCAATTAAAGTTGTTGAGATAAGTCCTGATAAAAGCTCTTCAATTATGTTATTATCTAAATTTTCCCTAATAGCTTGCTGCGAAATTCCACTTTGGTTTAGATAATTCATGAAATCTTGAGTAGTTACATTAGTTTTATTAATTTTAGCAATGTTGTTTTGATTATTAGTGCTAAAACCACCACCAAAGCCTCCAAAACCAAATGCAATTATAATAACTGCAATTAAGATTAAGCCACCTAATTTTTTTCCACCAAATTTTTTCAAAGTTTCTATCATTAGCTATAAATTTATTGATCTGTAAAAAACAAATCTATAGATTAAAATTACAATTATGACAAATAAATATATGTATTTTATAGCTAATTGGAAAATGTTTGGTGATTTAAGAACATTAAATTCACTAGATACGGTTATAAAATTTTCAAAAAATAATAAAAATACTAAGTTTAGAATTATATATTGTCCACCTAATACCCTTATACGACCTTTATCAAAAAGATTTAAAAAAACAAATCTAGAGGTTGGAGCACAAAATTGTCATGAAAGTGAAAACTATGGTGCTTTCACTGGTCAGGTAAATTCAAAAATGCTAAAAAATGTTGGGGCGAAATATGTTATTTTAGGACATTCAGAAAATAGACAATCTGGTGAAACTGACAAATTGATTAATTTAAAAATTAAAAGTGCAATTAAATCAAAATTAAAAATTATTTTTTGTATTGGCGAAACACTTAGCGAAAAAAGAAAAAAAAGAACAAAACAAGTTTTGTCAAAACAAATTCAAAACGGACTAAAATCTGTAAAAGATACTTCAAATATTATTTTAGCATACGAACCTGTTTGGTCTATAGGCACAGGTCTAATCCCAAAATCAAATGATTTATTAAATTCTGTTTTATATATCAAAAGTAAATTTAATAAAAAAATTCCAAAAGTTTTATATGGTGGCTCTGTAAATGATAAAAACATTGCTCAACTAAAAGATATCAGCATTATTGATGGTTTTTTGATTGGTGGAGCCTCACAAAGTTCAAAAAAATTTATTGATATAATTAAAAAAACCTTTAATTAACCCTCCATGGAAAACATACTGTTAGTAATTAACATCATTCTTGCTTTAATTTTAGTATCTTTGATACTTTTGCAAAAATCTGAAGGTGGAGCTTTAGGTATAGGAGTTTCTCAAGAAAACTTTATGCTATCAAGGTCTGCTGGTGGTTTTATGACCAAAGCAACAGCAATAGTTGCTACATTATTTATAGTATGTAGTTTAGCTTTAACTATTATTTCAAGAGCTGAGTTAACGCCAACGAGTTCAGTTTTAGATACTATTGAAGAAAAAACAGAAGATACACCTTCAATACCTGAAAATAATTAATTAATACTTTTCAATTCAATTTTTATTCGCTATAAGATAACTCCATGGCGCGATATATATTTGTCACTGGCGGCGTGGTTTCATCCTTAGGCAAAGGCCTATCATCTGCATCACTTGCTTATCTTTTACAATCCAGAGGATATAAAGTTAGATTAAGAAAATTAGATCCATATTTAAATGTAGATCCAGGAACAATGAGTCCATTTCAACATGGTGAAGTTTATGTAACTGATGATGGAGCAGAAACTGATTTAGATTTAGGTCATTACGAAAGATTTTCAGGAGTATCAGCAAAAAAGTCTGACAATATTACAACTGGTAAAATTTATAATGATGTTCTTAAAAAAGAGAGAAAAGGCGAGTACTTAGGTAAAACAGTTCAAGTAATTCCTCATATCACTGATCGAATAAAACAGTTTATTAAAAACGACTCTTCAAAAGAAGATTTTGTAATTTGTGAAATTGGAGGAATTGTAGGAGACATAGAAAGCCTCCCATTTGTTGAAGCAATTAGACAATTTGCTAACGATGTAGGAAAAAAAAATGCATTATTTATTCATTTAACTTTAGTACCTTACTTAAAAGCATCTGATGAAATTAAAACAAAACCAACTCAACATTCTGTTAAAGAGTTGAGAAGCATAGGAATTCAGCCAGATATAATAATTTGTAGATCAGAAAGGCCAATACCTCTTGAGCACAGAAAGAAAATTTCCCTATTTTGTAATGTTGATATCAAAAATGTAATCGAAACAGTTGATGTAAGAACTATTTATGAAGCTCCTATGAGTTTTTTTAGAGAAAAATTAGATCTTCAAGTTTTAAGTTATTTTAAAATGAAATCAAAAAAACCAGCAAACTTAAATCCTTGGAAAAAAATAACTAAAATTATTTTGAACAACAAAAAACAAGTTAATATAGCAATCATCGGTAAGTATGTTGAATTAAAAGATGCTTATAAATCACTAGATGAAGCATTAACTCATGGTGGAATAGACAATAAAGTTAAAGTTAATTTAGTTAGAATAGATTCTGAAAAATCAAAAGTTTCAGAAATTAAAAAGAAACTCAAAAATATTTCAGGAATATTAATTCCTGGTGGTTTTGGAAAAAGAGGAACAAATGGTAAAATTGAAGCAATTAAACATGCAAGATTAAATAAAATTCCTTTCTTAGGTATATGCTACGGAATGCAAATGGCAATTATTGAATTTGCCAGAAATCAATTAAATTTAAAAAATGCAACATCTAGTGAATTTGATAAAAAGGGCTTACCAATAATTGGGTTAATTAACGAGTGGGCCAAAGATGGAATAATAATTAAAGGTACCGATAAAGATCTGGGTGGAACAATGAGATTAGGATCTTATGATGCCAAGTTAAAAGAAAATTCATTAATAAGAAAAATTTATAAATCAAAATTAATTAAAGAGAGGCACAGACATAGATATGAAGTCAATATTGCTTTCAAGGATAAATTTGAGAAAAAAGGTATGATTTTTTCAGGTTTATCACCAGATAATAAGTTACCTGAGATTATTGAATTAAAAAATCACCCTTGGTTTATAGGAGTACAGTTTCATCCTGAATTTAAATCTAGACCTTTAGCTCCTCATCCTTTATTCTCATCATTTATCAAGGCAGCTAAAAATCATAAATGAGCAGTATTAAAGTAAATTGCAGTAACATAGAAATTTCTAACGATAATAAAATTTGTATTATTGCTGGTCCTTGTCAGCTTGAAACTGAACAACACGCTATGGACATGGCCGGTCAAATTAAAGAAATTACAAAAAAATTTGGTCTTGGGTTTATTTACAAAACTTCTTTTGATAAAGCTAACCGAACAAGTCTTAAAGGGCAAAGAGGTGCGGGACTAGAAGCTTCACTACCAGTGTTTGATAAAATTAAAAAAGAATTAAGTATTCCAATATTAACAGATATACATAATGCAGAACAATGTTCGCTTGTTGCTGATCATGTAGATGTATTGCAAATTCCAGCTTTTTTATGCAGACAAACAGATTTATTAATTGCTGCTGCTAAAACAAATAAAATTATAAATGTTAAAAAAGGTCAGTTCCTTGCACCTTGGGATATGGTCAATGTTACTAAAAAAATTGCAGACTCAGGTAATAAAAATATTTTAGTTACAGAAAGAGGAGCAAGTTTTGGTTACAATACTTTGGTCTCAGATATGAGATCTTTACCAATTATGGCAAAGAATGGCTATCCAGTAATTTTTGATGCCACACATTCAGTGCAACAACCTGGTGGACAAGGAGAGTCTTCAGGTGGACAAAGAGAATTTGTTGAGTATCTTGCAAGAGCTGCAGTAGCTGTAGGTGTTGCAGGTGTTTTTATTGAAACTCACCAAGATCCTGATAACGCTCCATCAGACGGACCAAATATGGTTCCATTAGATAAATTAGAAAATTTATTAAAACAATTAACTGATATCGATAATTTAATTAAAAAATAGTGAGCAAAATTTTAAAAGTAAAGGCACGTCAAGTATTTGACAGTAGAGGAAATCCTACAGTTGAAGCAGAAGTTTATACAAAAAATAATAGCGCAACTGCTATTTGTCCATCTGGAGCTTCTACAGGAACTTTTGAAGCTTATGAAAAAAGAGACAAACATAACAAAAGGTATTTAGGTAAGAGTGTTTTTAGTGCCATTAATTTAGTTAACACGAAAATTTCAAAAAAATTAAAAGGCCAAAATATTCATAACCAAGAACGAATTGACACTCTTTTAATTAATCTTGATGGTACAAGACAAAAAACAAACCTTGGAGCAAATTCAATGTTAGCTGTTTCTATGGCTGTTAAAAAACTTTCAGCTAAAGTTAAAAAAGTACCATTATATAAAACATTTTCTGTTAAAAAAAATTTTCAACTTCCTTATCCTTTAATGAACATCATTAATGGTGGGGCTCACGCTAATAATGGGCTTAGAATTCAAGAGTTTATGATCAGGCCTGATCGTGCAAAAAGTTTTTCTGAAGCAATGAGAGTTTGTTATTTAGTTATTAAAAGCTTAAGTAAACTAATTAAAGATAAGGGTTTATCAACATCTGTTGGTGATGAAGGTGGTTTTGCCCCCATGATCAGTAGCAATAATCAAGCGCTAGATTTAATTGTTTCTGCAATTAAAAAAGCAGGTTTTAAAAATGGCAAAGATGTATCAATCTGTCTTGATGTAGCTGCTAATGAATTATTTAAAAAGAACAAATACTCCATTCATTCAAAAAGTTATATTTCAGTTGAAAAATCAATCAAAGAATATCAAAAAATTATTAAGAAATATAAAATTAAATCAATCGAAGATCCTTTTGCAGAAAATGATTGGTTGGCTTGGAATAAATTAATGAAATCGGTAAAAGATGTTCAAATAGTAGGAGATGATTTGTATGTAACAAATCTAGAAAGACTTAAAAAAGGTTTTTTAAACATTTCATCAAATTCAATTTTAATAAAATTAAATCAAATTGGTACCGTGTCTGAGACGCTAGATGTGATCAAATTTGCTCAAACGATTGGATATAAAACAATCATTTCTCATAGATCAGGAGAGAGTGAAGATACTTTTATTGCAGACTTAGCAGTTGGAACAAATTCAAATCAAATAAAAACTGGATCCTTAGCAAGATCTGAAAGAGTTGCTAAATATAATCAATTAATCCGTATCGAAGAAGAACTTGGAAAAAAAGTGAGAATGAATAAAATCAATTAATGTTAAGATTAATAAAAAAAAATTATTTTTTATTAATATCTATATTTTTGATTTTTTATTTTGCGTTTAATCTTGTCTCAGGTGAAAGAGGTCTTTTTTCATTTATTGAAAAAAAAGAGCTTTTGTCTAACTTGAAAAAAGAAGAATTGTCATTAATTAGTAAAATAGAGGATTTAGATCATAAAAATACATTACTTAGCACTAATTTAGATCTTGATTATGTTGAAACATTAATAAGAGAAAGGTTTTTATTTGGTAAAGAAGGTGAGACGATCTATATAATTAAAAAAGATGAAAACTAGACATCCTGAAAAAGAAAATAAACCAATTAATCCTATTAAAAAAAAACCTGATTGGATAAGGTCTAAACTTTCAAATAGTAAAGAATTTTTCTTAACAAAAACAATTGTAAATAATAATAATCTAGTAACTGTTTGTCAGGAAGCTAATTGTCCAAATATAACAGAGTGTTGGAGTAAAAGACATGCAACATTTATGATAATGGGCGACACTTGCACAAGAGCGTGTGCTTTTTGTGATGTTAAAACAGGTTTACCCGGAAAGTTAGATCAACTTGAACCTTTTAAAATAGCTGAAGCTGTTAAAAAATTAAATTTAAAACATGTTGTCATCACTTCTGTTGATAGAGACGATCTTGATGATGGTGGATCGGAACATTTTTTTGAAACAATTAATCAAACAAGAAAACAAAATCCAAACACAACAATTGAAGTTTTGACACCAGATTTTTTAAGAAAAGGTGATGCTTATAAAAGAGTATTAGATGCAAATCCTGATGTGTTTAATCACAATATTGAAACAGTACCAAGTTTGTATTTAAAAGTTAGACCTGGCTCAAGATACTTTTCATCTTTAGAACTTTTGAAAAATGCCAAAAAGGTTAATAAAAATATTTTTACTAAATCTGGAATTATGGTTGGGTTAGGCGAGAGTAGAGATGAAATTTTACAAGTAATGGATGATTTAAAAGCTGCAGATGTAGATTTTTTAACTATTGGTCAGTATCTTCAACCTTCAACAAAACATTATCCACTAGATAGATATTACACACCAAAAGAATTTGATGACTTGGGAACTATAGCTAAAGCAAAAGGTTTTTTACTTGTATCTTCATCGCCTTTAACTAGATCTTCTTATCATGCAGATGAAGATTTTGCTAAACTTCAACAAAATAGAATAAATCAACATTAATGCCTAAAGCGTCAGTTAAGAGATTAATTGAATGTAAAAAAGATCAGTTAATTGATTTAGTCTTAGATATTGAAAAATATCCTGAGTTTGTACCTTTTTGTCTAGGTTCTCAAGTTTATGAAAAAAATAAAGAGGGAAACTTAACTTTAATCATTGCTGATTTAACCATTGGCAAAGGTCCTTTTAAAGATACCTATAAAAGTGATGTAAAATTCGATAAAAATAATAGTTCAATTAAAGTTACAAATATCGGAGGTCCTTTAAAACATTTAGAAAATAATTGGTATTTCAGTGATAATGAAGGTGGAACTGAAATTTTTTTTGATATTGATTTTGAGATCAAGAATAAATTTTTAAATGTATTAATGTCCAAATCTTTTGAATTTGGTCTTAATAAAATTGCAGATGCTTTTCAAAAAAGAGCAGAAGATCTTTATAGACCTATTGAAAATGATTAAATTAACTTTAGCATTGTCTTGATCACCACTTTTACCGTTAGTGTTTGAATTAAATTTCTTTTTTTTGATTTAAATCTATTTTCTTTAATAAGCAATGTTTTACCTTTTTTAATTCCAATATAAACTAAACCAACTGGTTTGTTTTTAGAAGCGCCACCAGGCCCTGCAATTCCAGTAATAGAAACATTTATTTTACTTTTTGAAATTTTAGATAAATTCTGGACCATTGATTTACAGCACTCCTTGCTTACAGCTCCATATTTATTAATTATATTTTTATTAACTTTTAAAATCTTCATTTTAGCTTGATTGGAGTAGGTCGTTAGACCCATTTGGAAATACTTTGATGAATTAGCTAGTTTAGTAAGATTATGAGCTAATAGACCACCAGTACAAGACTCAGCAACTGATATAGTTAATTTTTTTTTAATAAGTTTTTTATGAAGTAATTCAATAGTCATTAAAATTTTAGACTTATAAGATAAATCAGTAACATTGAGTATAATCCTGCCATAATATCATCCATTATAATACCAAAATAATTCTTAAAATTTTTATCAAAATAACTAACAGGAAATGGTTTTATAATATCAAAAAATCTGAAGAAAATAAAAGATAACACATAATAAACCTCAATTGGTAAGCTCAGTTGATTGTTTTGACTTAAGTGTAATACAAAAATTAAAGGCATAGCTTGACCCAAAACTTCATCAATGACTATTTGTCTAGGATCTTTATTTTTAAACTCATTTTCTGAATCTTTCACAGCATAAAAGGAGTAAAAAAATAAAAGAGTAAAAAAAATTATTGAAAATTTTAAATCAGCAAATCCAAGATACTCATAAGCTATATAGATAAATACAGTTGTGACAAGCGATGTAACTGTTCCTGGTATTTTAGTTAAATAACCATAGCCAAAAAAAGTAGATATTAAGACATTAATTTTTTTCATTGTGATATCGAGCAAATAACTTCACAAGCTATTGCTTTTTCCTTTCCAATTAATCCTAATTTTTCAACTGTTTTTCCTTTTAAATTAATTAAATTTTTATCTATGTTTATTAAATTAGATAGAGAGCTAATAATCTTATCTCTATATTTTGATATCTTTGGTTGCTCACATATTAAATTTATGTCCAAATTATTAATATAAAAATCATTTTTATTTAAGATCTCTATAATAGGTTTTAATAATTTTGGTGATCTAATATTTTTAAATCTTTTTTTATTATCAGGGAAGAAAGTGCCAATATCTTTTTTTCTCATAGCACCTAATAAAGCATCAATAATTGAATGTATTATCACATCACCATCAGAGTGTCCCTTCAATCCCGAGTGATAAGGTATTTGAATACCTCCTAAAAAAAGTTTTTTTTGTTTAATTAATCTATGAATATCAAATCCTATACCAAAATAAGTTTTTGTATTATTGATATCTTCTTTAAAAGTAATCTTATTATTCAGGGTTTCACCTTTAATAAACTTAATATCTAAATTGTTTTCAATAAATAATGTTGCTTCATCTTGAATTTTATTTTTTTGCTTTAAAGATAGTTTGTAAACTTCATTAAATCTAAATGCCTGAGGTGTTTGTGTTAAATAAGAGTTATCTCTTTTTAAATTAAATAATTGATTTTTAACTTTATATTTAATCGAGTCTTTTGAATAAATTACAGGTATAGAAGCTTTATTTTTTTTTAGAGAATTGATTAATTTTTTTAAAAGATTAATCGTAAAGTTTGGTCTTGCAGCATCATGAATTAAAACATTTGTTGGTTTAAATTTTTTAATAAACTTTAACGCAATTAAAGAAGAGTCAGATCTTTCTTTGCCTCCTTTAATAATTAAAACATTTGTTGAATATTTTTTTTTGATTTGTTTTTTATCGTTAACTACTAAGATAATTTTTTTGAATAAATTTGATTCAATAGCTTTATCCAGGGAATGTTCAAAAAGAGCTTTATTTTTATAGGTTATAAATTGTTTTGGTGTATTTGAATTAAATCTTTTGCTTTGTCCCGAGGCAAGTATTATAAAATAATTATTCATCATTTAAGGTGATTATTTATTAAGAATGAACGAATTTATCAAAAAAAACATATATTTAATATTCCTATTTATTATCACATTATCAGTAGGTTTTTTAACTTTTTTAACTTTTATTGATAAAAGTCCAATAGAATTATCAAGTCAAAATTTACAATATTTATTAATTCTAAATGTAGTTTTGCTCGCACTTCTTTTTGTTTTTATTTTTTTAGAAATAAAAAGAGCGATCAAAAATGACATTGATAAAGATGGCCTTAAATCAAATAAAAAATACATAACTTATTTTGCGCTATTTACTTTTATACCATCATTACTAATATCAATTTTTTCTTTATTTCTTTTTTCATTTGCACTTGAAAAATATTTTGACAAAAAAGTAACAACAGTTGTTAATAACTCCTATGAACTTGCGAGAGATTATGTTGATGAAGTAAGAAATAAAATTCAATCTGAAATAGTTTTAATTGCTTTTGATGTTAACAAAAGCAAAAAATTTTTAAATGATAATGAAAATGAATACAAAAGATTCTTACAAACTCAAAAAATAATTAGGGGCGTTGATGAGATACATATAATTAATTTAGAAAAAAAACTTTTATTTTCAACAATCCAAGATAACGATCCGTATATACCACCAGTAGATGAAGCTTTAAACTTAGTATTAGATGATGATCGTCCTTTAAAAATTATAAATGCTTTTGAAAACAGATCGGCAGCTATAATGAGGTTACAAAATTTTGAAGATAGATTTATTTATGTGGTTAAATATCTTGATAAAGATATTTCCAAATATCTAACAGAAACAGAAGAAGCTATTAATTTTTATTATACAGTTGAAGAAAAAAGCACAGGTATAAAGGTTTCATTTGCAATAATTTACATTATCATAGTATCGCTTTTATTATTTATCTCAATATCAATTGCTATTAGATTTTCTTCTAGATTTTTTAGGTCTATTAATAACTTAATTTTAGCTTCAACTTCTATTGGAGAAGGTAATTTAGATATAAAAGTTCCAGAAGTTAAAACTGATAAAGATTTAGAGATATTAAATAAAAATTTTAATCAAATGATTGATCGATTAAAAGATCAACAAGATAGATTAATTATTAACGAAAGACACGAAGCTTGGGGTAGTTTAGCAAGGAAACTTGCTCATGAAATAAAAAATCCACTTACTCCAATTCAATTGACCATTGATAGACTTAAAAATAAATATTCATCTGAGTTATCAGAGAAAAATAAAAATGATTTTAAGGATAATTTAAAAATTATTATTAACCAAATTAAGCAAATTGAAAAATTGGTAAATGAATTTTCAGATTTTGCTAGAATGCCTAAGCCTGTACTTCAAAATAATGATCTAATCATTCTTATGAAAGACAATATTAAATTATTACAAGAATTAGATGTATCAATAAAAATTGATTTTAATCATAATATTAAGCATATAAATTTTAATAGTGACAAGGAACAATTGAGTAGAGTGTTCTTTAATTTAATTAAAAATTCGATTGAAAGTATTCAGCAAAAAGCAGAAAATATAAGTAATTTTAGTAAAAATATCTCTATTGAACTTAATGAGGATGATGGTCATATAGAGCTAATTATTAATGATAATGGTGTAGGTTTTAAAAATTTGAATAAAGATATTAAAGAAATTTTAAATCCATATTTTACAACTAAAAAACAAGGAACAGGTCTTGGTTTATCAATAGTTAATAAAATAATTAATGATCATAATGGAAATATCGAATTTATTTCAAAAACTGATGGAGCCAAAATAAAAATAATTTTTACAAAACAATGAGTGCTGAAATTTTAATAGTTGATGATAACGCTGATATTAGAAATATTATAAATGAACTAATCATAGATGCTGGCTACAAAACAAGGGTTGCTGCAAATTATAATCAAGCTCTTGCAGAGATAGATAAAAAATTACCTGATGTAGCTATATTAGACGTAAAATTAGATAAAGGTGATAATGATGGGATTGAACTCTTATCTCATATCAAAACTAAGAACAGGGATATCCCTGTTATAATAATTTCTGGTCATGCTAATATCGAAATGGCTATAAAATCTTTACATCATGGTGCTTTTGAATTTATTGAAAAACCATTTGATCAAGAGAGATTGTTAAATTTTGTAAGTCGTGCAGTTGAAAATTATAATCTTAAAAAACAAAATAAAGAATATGAAAGTAAATTATTTTCATCTTATGATTTAATAGGAGATAGTAAAAATACAATTAATATAATCGATCAAATTAAAAAAATTTCATTAACAGAAAGTAGAATTTTTATACATGGACCATCAGGTTCAGGAAAAGAATTGGTTGCGAGAAAGATACACAAAAATTCTTTAAGAAATAAAAATCCATTTATTGTTTTAAATGGCGCACTACTCGACTCAAATAAGTATGAATTAGAATTATTTGGTGAAGAAAAAGATAATGGTTCAATTTCTTATGGAGCACTTGAAAAAGCAAATAGAGGGACCCTTCTTATAGACCAAATTTCAGAAATACCACTTGATATTCAATCAAAAATTTTAAGAGTTTTAATTGATCAAAAATTTAAAAGAGTTAATGGAAATAGTGATGTTAGTGTAGACGTTAGATTAATTTGTTCATCTAGCAAGGATCTAAAAAAAGAAATTCAAATAGGAAATTTTAGAGAGGATTTATTTCATAGAATAAATGTATTTGAAATTAATATTGATCCATTAAGTCAAAGAATTTCCGATATTCCTTTATTAATTAAATATTTTTCAAAAAAAATATCTGAAAATTATAATATTAAAGAATTAGAGATTGATGAAAATAATAGTTATATTTTAAATCATAATTGGAAGGGTAATGTTAGAGAATTAAGAAATTTAATTGAGAGAATTGCAATTTTGCAACCAGACACTAAAGACAAAATTTCAAACATTATTAAAGAGTCATTGAAAAACAAAAATTTTGATGATCAAATTGCTGAAAATAGCCTATCTGTGCCATTAAAAGAAGCTAGAGAAAAGTTTGAAAAAGAGTATTTAACTATTCAACTTAAAAAATTTAATGGCAATATTTCAAAAACTGCAAATTTTGTGGGAATGGAAAGAAGCGCCTTACATAGAAAATTAAAAGGTTTAGGAATAAAAGAATTTAATTAAAATGAACATAATCATTTGTGGCGCTGGTAGAGTAGGTTTCACTATAGCTAAACAGTTAAGTGAGCAAGGACACTCTATAACTGTTATAGATCAGTCTAGTGAAGACATTCAAAAAATAGATGATGCCTTAGATGTAAAAGCTATAGTTGGTAAAGCCACTTATCCTTCAATTTTAGAGAAAGCAAGCGCATCAGAAGCTGACATGATCATTGCAGTGACACGTAATGATGAAATTAATATGGTTATTTGTCAAATAGCTTTTTCTATTTTTAATATTCCAAAAAAAATTGCAAGAATTAGATCACAAGATTATCTCAATCCAAAATTTACAACTGTTTATAATAAAGAAAATTTGCCAATTGATGTGATCATTTCACCTGAATTAGAAATAGCAAAATCAATCCAAAGAAAATTAGAAGCTCCAGGTGCATTAGACAGTGTTCCATTTGCAGACAATAAAATAAGATTATTAGAAATTTTAATTAATGATAATTGTAAGTTAATTAATATTAAACTTAACGAATTAACAAAAAAACACCCTGATCTTGATGCTAATATAATTGGAATAATTAGAGGTGATAAATTTTTAATTCCAAAAAAAAATGACAATATTCAAAAAGACGACAAGATTTATGTCATTATAAACTCTTCACAAATGACACAAACACTCGAAGCTTTTGGGCATAATGAAAAAGTATCTAAAAAGATATTAATCGTTGGTGGTGGAAATATTGGATTTAATCTAGCAAAAAATCTAGAAGAAAGTTTAGATGCTGTAAGAGTAAAAATTGTTGAAAAAGACAAAGATCGATCAGAATTTTTAGCAAATGAACTAAATAATACCATTGTAATTAATGGAGATGCCCTCGATGAAGAAGTTTTAATAGAAGCAAATTTAGAAGAAGCAGAAACAGTACTTGCTCTTACGAATGATGACGAAGATAATTTAATGGTAAGTGTTCTTGTTGAAAAATTTGCAAAAGATGACAACAAAATTGATGATAAAAGAACTATGGCTTTAATTAATAAACCAAATTATTCATTGTTACAAAATTCCTTAAAAATTGATGATTTGATTGATCCAAGAATGAATACTGTTTCAAGTATTTTAAAACATATTCACAAAGGAACAATTGAAACAGCTTATACAATTTTAAATGGTGAATATGAGGTTATTGAAGCTGAAATTATCGAAACATCAGAATTAATCAACAAAGAATTAAAAAATTCAAACTTACCAGAAGAAATTAGAATAGGTGCAGTTTTACGTGATGATAAAGTGGTTATACCTAGATCAAGTTTCATATTTCAAAAAGATGATAGAGTTGTTTTTTTGGCAAAAAAAGATTCTATTTCAGTAGTAGAAAATATTTTTAGAATAAGTTCTATATAGTTATTAATGTCTCTATTTAGGGTAAAATATCTTAGCTTTTTTTTTATATTAGTATCCGTCTTTTCATTTTTAAATATAATCTATTCGTATTACTTTAATTTGTATTTAAATCTTAACACATATTATTTTAGTTTATTTTCATCATTAATTATTGCTTTAATTTTTTATAAAATTAAAGAAGTGAATAAAAAACCATCTATATTTGAAAAAATTTTAACTGTTTTTTTAGGTTATATTTTAATTCCAATAATATTGTCACTTCCATTTTATTTTAGTATTTATAATTTAACTTTTTTAAATTCTATTTTTGAGTCTGTTTCTGGATTTACTTCTACAGGATTTACAATTTTTGATAATATAAAGCATATTGATCAGGGGTTAATTTTATGGAGATCTTCTATTCAATGGATAGGAGGACTTTATTTTCTGTTTTCAATTATTTTTTTAATAGACATTTACGACGATAGTCTAAAGAAATCACTTACTAACTTTTTATCATTCAATAGTTCTGAGATTTTAAAGCAAACAATTAAAATTTTTATTCTATATTCTGGTATAACATTATCAATTTTTTTCATCTTAAATGTCTTTGATGTTAGATCTTTTAATTCTCTAAATTTATCTATGACTATAATTTCATCAGGTGGATTTTTACCAACTAATGATCTTTCATCAATCTTAGTAAATCAAACTCAAATAATTATTTTTTCATTACTAATGCTGGTTTCTTTTTTTAGTATATTCTTCATTTACAATTTAATTTTTTTAAAAGATAAAAATATTAATTTTTTTTATGAAGATATTCATTTATTTTTATATTTTTTATTTATTGTAACAATTTTTTTTATATTTTTCAGTTTTGATAATAGTTTTACATTTAGTTTTTTATCTTTAGTTAGCAGTATATCTAATATTGGTATTTCTCTAAAATTTGATCAAACAAATTTAAGTTTTATCTATTTGATCCTAGTAATAATTGGGGGTTCTTTTTTTTCGACAAGTTCTGGTTTAAGGTTTTTGAAGATATATTCATTAACTAAATATTCTATAAATCAAATCCTATCTTTCAGTAAACCAAAAAATGTTTTTATGAATAAACTTTTTTTTTCAAAAATAAATTTTGATTTTAAAGAAATAAATAAATACTTCTTAACAATTATAATATTTATCATTTCTCTATTTGTTTTAACTTCACTGCTAAGCTTAAGTAATATTGAATTTGAAAATTCTTTTAAATTGGCAGTTTTGACTTTAATGAATACGGTAAATTCTTCTGCGTACAGTTTGAACGATTTTAATTTTAGTAATTTACATTTTTTAACTAAATATTTTCTTATTTTTTTTATGATTATAGGTAGAGTTGAGCTTCTATCTTTACTTTTAATAGCTAAAAAATTTCTTTTTAAATATTAATTAAGTATTATATATGTATCAGGAATTATTATTTGCGCCCTTAGCTCAGCTGGATAGAGCATCGGTTTTCTAAACCGAGGGTCGCACGTTCGAGTCGTGCAGGGCGCACCATTATCAACATATATTTATAAATAATTTATCCATACTACATATAGTTAGAACAATTCTAATATATTTAATTTTCCTTTGATCAGTTTTATATAATGATAGAAACTCAATCTAATTCAAATTTTTTTGAATTATTTGTTAACAAATAAAAATAACTAAAAGGAAGAATAATGTTTAAATACTTAAAACAATTAACTTCTTTAGTAGCAATGGTTGCTGTGTTGTTTACTTTTACAACTGAAACTTTCGCTGCTAAAAAATCAAAAACACTTAAAAACACTCAGAAGAAGGGTTTTGTAAGATGTGGAGTATCTCAAGGTCTACCAGGATTTTCTAATGCTGACGCTGCAGGAAATTGGACTGGTG
>Ga0213861_10000505_pt1 | contig 34244 bp, 28 predicted proteins | sample PICome_4_FD_160110 | JGI IMG/M metagenome (GOLD analysis project Ga0213861, IMG submission 160110) | Coastal seawater microbial communities near Pivers Island, North Carolina, United States - PICO131 | ecosystem: Environmental > Aquatic > Marine > Coastal | place: USA: North Carolina... | reverse complement strand
CATGGTCGCGCAGCTATTTTGATTGGGCAAGACGCCCCGTTGCTTCAAGAGGCTTTTGATCAAGTAGGGGTTGCGACTATGCGAGCCGCCGATATGACGCAAGCCGTTGCGTTGGCGTACGAGCAAGCAGTACCGGGCGATGCCGTCGTGTTGTCGCCCGCCTGCGCAAGTTTTGACATGTATCAAAACTACAAAGCGCGCGGGCACGCATTCATCGACGCCGTGACAGAATTGACCCTCTCGGTTGGGGAGGTCGCATGAGTCTATTCGCTGACCTCACGCTCGGTGTCAACGCGGTTCGCCCAGGCCGAACGGCCATGAGAAATTATGACTTGGCGCTTTTTTTGGCGGTCGCTGCACTCCTATCGATGGGCCTATTGATGGTGTATTCGGCCTCGATTGCGTTAGCTGATGGTCCACGTTACGGCGGGGTGAATCGATATTTCTTTGTGACTCGGCATTCGATGTTTTTGGTCGTGGGTTTGGTTGCGGCCGTCTTGGTATGGCTGACACCCATGCGAGTGGTTCAAAAATTCACGCTACCTTTGTTTGTTGTGACGGTCTTTTTGTTGGTGTTGGTTTTTCTGCCAGTCATTGGTCACGAAGCCAACGGCGCCAATCGGTGGATTAACTTGGGGCCAGTTAACTTTCAGCCCTCCGAACTGATGAAAGTGGTAGCCGTATTGTTTGCCGCTGACTACGTTGTACGCAAACAGCAGCACATGGATAGTTTTGTGAATGGGTTTTTGCCCATGGCAATAGCCATGGCAGTGGTGGGCATACTCCTGCTGCTAGAGCCCGACTTGGGCGCCTTGATGGTCATCATGTCCATCGCAATGGGCGTGCTCTTTTTGGGGGGGATCAACACAAAGGTATTCTCTGGACTGATGGGCACTCTGGTGTGTCTTTTCTTCTTGTTGGTATGGCTGTCGCCATGGCGCCGTGCTCGTTTGTTTGCGTATCTTGATCCTTGGAATCCTGACAATGTCTACGGCACGGCCTACCAGCTGTCGCATTCGCTGATTGCAGTTGGACGCGGGGAATGGTTTGGGGTCGGGCTGGGTTCAAGCATTGAAAAGTTGCATTACCTACCTGAGGCGCATACGGATTTTATCGTCTCGGTGATTGGAGAAGAGCTCGGCTTCATCGGTATTGCGCTGATCGTTGGTTTGTTTGCAGTGGTGATTGTTCGCTGCTTTGAAATTGGTCGGCAGTCCATCGCTATGGAGCGTGTGTTCAGTGGCTTGGCTGCCCAAGGCGTTGGCATTTGGTTCGGCGTACAGTCATTCATCAATATTGGTGTGTGCTTGGGCTTATTGCCCACCAAAGGACTGACTTTGCCATTGATCAGCTACGGTGGATCGGGCTTGGTGATGAATCTTGTTGGGCTGGCAATTGTTGCGCGGGTGGATTACGAAAATAAAGTCATGATGCGCGGAGGGCGAAAATGAGTCACGCACCCGTGGTTTGGATCATGGCTGGCGGTACGGGTGGACACATCATGCCAGGCTTGGCTGTGGCTGAGATCTTGCGCCATCAGGGTTGCGTTGTTCGTTGGTTGGGCAATCCAGAGAAGATGGAAGGGCGGCTTGTTCCATCAGCTGGTTTTGAAATGATCACCGTTAAATTTGCGGGTGTGCGGGGAAAGGGCTGGCGCGATTTGCTTAAAGCACCCTTTACGCTGTTCGCCTCAATGGTTCACGTGTGGCGTGCCGCATCAAAACAGCGACCCGCGGTGGTGTTGGGTATGGGTGGTTATGTGGCGATGCCGGGTGGTCTGGTGGCGTATTTGCGACGGATACCGATCGTGCTGCATGAACAAAACGCCATCGCTGGCAAAACCAATCAATGGCTCGCCAAATTATCGCGCACCGTGCTGACAGGATTTCCCAAGGTACTGACTGGCGGGCAGTGGGTTGGGAATCCTGTGCGTGCTGAAATCGCTAAACTACCAGAGCCTGAATCCCGATACGCAGCCCGACATGGACCGCTTCAGTTGCTCGTTATCGGCGGCAGCTTGGGCGCGCGCGCGCTCAATGAAATCATCCCATTGGCGTTATCGCGTATGCCAATCGAGCACAGACCGAAGGTCACTCATCAAGCCGGTCAGCAGCACTTAGAAGCCTTGCAATCGGCGTATGAACTAGTGGGCGTTTCGGCCCATTGCGTACCGTTCGTTCAAGACATGGCCGATGCTTTGGGGCACGCTGATTTAATGATTTGTCGGGCAGGCGCGATGACTGTTGCCGAAGTAGCGGCGGCTGGCGTGGCCGCCATGTTTGTCCCCTTTCCGTTCGCCGTTGATGATCATCAAACAGCCAATGCCCAGTTTTTAGTAGACGATGAGGCGGCATTTCTAAAACAACAGTCGGACCTTGCCGTCGATTGGCTGGCGCAATGGTTGGCGGTGCAAACGCGTGAGTCACTGGCCAGCGTGGCAACGCGCGCTCGATCACATGCAAAACCGGATGCTGCGCAAGTTATTGCCGAGCAATGTTTATCGATGGGGCAGTCGTGATGAAGCACCGAATTAACTGCATTCACTTCGTCGGCATTGGTGGCTCGGGTATGAGCGGTATTGCTGAGGTTTTGTTGAATCAAGGCTACAAGGTATCGGGATCGGATTTGCAATCAACAAGCGTGACTGATCGATTGGCTGAAATGGGGGCGGTGATTTATGTCGGCCACGATGCCCAACACATTCACCAAGCGGATGTCGTCGTGACCTCAACTGCAGTGGCAGGCAACAACCCTGAGGTGCAAGCAGCACGCCAAGCCAGAATCCCAGTGGTCCCACGGGCTGTCATGTTGGCTGAGCTGATGCGACTAAAACGTGGTATCGCAGTGGCTGGAACGCACGGTAAAACAACAACGACCAGTCTCGTGGCCAGTGTTTTGGCGGCAGAGGGGCTCGATCCGACCTTTGTTATCGGTGGGCGTTTGAATTCGGCGGGTGCCAACGCTGGCTTGGGGCAGGGCGACTACTTGGTCGCTGAAGCCGATGAGTCAGACGCCTCATTTTTAAACCTATTACCTGTGATGGCCATCATCACCAATATTGATGCCGATCACATGGATACTTACGGGCATGATGTTGCCCGCTTAAAGCAGGCCTTTATTGAATTTATTCAGCGCTTGCCGTTTTATGGCAGCGCGATCGTTTGCTCTGATGATGCCTTTGTCCGCGAGATCATGCCCTTGATATCGCGACCGATAATTACCTACGGGATGGGCGAAGAAGCGCAAATCCGTGCCGTTGATGTCAAGGCAGAAGGCACAAAGATGGTGTTTACGGTTCTGCGACACTTAGGGTCTGTTAACGCACAGCCTTTGTTATTGAGTCTAAATTTACCGGGCCACCATAATGTGCAAAACGCATTGGCTGCGATTGCGGTGGCGACTGAGCTCGGTGTGTCGGATGAGGCAATTATCAGTGCGCTTGGCACGTTTGGCGGCGTTGGCCGGCGTTTTAGTGTCAGTGGACCTTACGCAGCAGACAAGGGTGGCAACTTCACAGTTGTGGACGATTATGGTCACCACCCAGTCGAGATGGCTGCAACCCTGGCAGCAGCCCGTGGGGCTTGGCCTGACAAGCGCATTGTGTTGGTGTTTCAGCCGCATCGATACACCCGCACGCGCGATTGTTTTGAGGATTTTGTCAAAGTCATCGGTACTGCCGATGCGGTGTTACTCACAGAGGTTTATGCCGCGGGTGAGTCCGCGCTAGTGGCTGCTGATGGCCGATCGCTTGCCCGTGGCGTTCGGGTTGCCGGTAAGGTTGAGCCATTGTTTGTTGAGGACGTGCAGGACTTGCCGGCTGTGATGCGAGCTTTTGCTGTCGATGGTGACGTGTTTGTGGTCATGGGTGCTGGATCAATCAGTAAGGTACCAGCGCTGTTGGGGGAGCAATCATGACTTCAACCGCCAGCCGTTTGGGCAAAGTCGGGATTCTCTTTGGTGGTCGTTCAGCCGAGCGCGAAGTGTCGCTAATGTCTGGCCAAGGTGTTTGCGAAGCGCTCACAAGCGTTGGTGTTGACGCACACTTGTTCGATACCGGTAAACATGGTCTAGACGAACTGGCTCAGCAAGCATTCGATCGAGTGTTTATCGCCTTGCATGGGCGCTATGGTGAAGATGGCACGATGCAAGGTGCGCTAGAACTTTTGGGTATTCCGTACACGGGTAGTGGCCCGTTGGCTGCCAGTTTGGCCATGGACAAGATCATGACCAAAAAAGTGTTTCTGCAGGCTGGCTTACCGACGCCGAAGTACCGCGTCATTGACTCAACGGCTGATTTGGACGGTTTGATTGATCAGTTGGGGCTGCCTTTGATACTAAAGGCGCCTAATGAAGGGTCAACACTTGGCCTTTACAAGATCACAGAGGCGTCTGAACTGGCGGGTGCTTACGCGCAAGCACTAGCCTTTGATGAACAAATTTTGGCGGAACAGTTCGTTGTGGGGCGTGAGTTAACAGTCGCTATTTTGGGGCAAGGCGCGAGTGCTCGAGCACTGCCAACAATCGAAATCGTGGCCCCGGGGGGTAACTATGATTATGAGCATAAGTATTTTTCAGATGACACGCAGTACCTCTGTCCCGCGCCATTGACATCATCGGTAAACGAGCGCGTTCAGCAGCTGGCCGTTCAGGCCTACCGTTCGTTAGGTTGCGAAGGGTGGGCGCGTGCGGACTTCATGCTCGACAAAGACGAACGCCCGTGGCTCTTGGAAATAAACGCTTCGCCTGGGATGACCAGCCATTCGTTGGTGCCAATGGCGGCGAAAGCAGCCGGTATTGATTTCGCCACTTTGTGTGTGAGCATTTTGACTGACGCCAGCTGCAAAGTTGGGCGTCATGCAATGGCTCAACAGGATAAGGAGTGATACGTGTGGAACGAAGCGCGCATCATCAACGCAACGGCCAATCTGCTGATGGTATTGGCAGTCTTGGCTTTGCTCGGTGCGGCCTTGGTGTGGCTGGTTCGTTTGCCCGTATTCGACTTCAAAAAAATCGAAATCGTGTCTGCACCGAACACATCGTTTCAGTACGTGGCGCCCGATTTGATTCGCAGTGCGCTCGCCGGGCAGTTATACGGCAATTTTTTCACCATGGATTTGGGTCAAGCACGCCAGGCGTTCGAGTCCGCCTCATGGGTGCGGCAAGCGCAAGTCAGGCGGGTGTGGCCAAATATGTTGCGTGTGACGATCGAAGAACAAAAGCCGCAAGGTCTCTGGAACGAGAACCAGCTCGTCAACACCTGGGGCGAGGTATTCACAGCCAACCGGGCTGCTCTCGAAGACGAAGCGAGTTTGCCCCAATTTGTGGGTCCCGAAGGCACCGAGAGTCTCATGATTCAGCGCTACGCCGAGCTGACGCAATGGTCCGATCAAATTGGCATTCAAGTGCGCGGTCTGACCTTGACCAGTCGTTATGCTTTGCAAGTCACGCTGTCAAACGGTTTGACCTTAGACCTTGGGCGAGACCCAGGTGCCGAGGCGCCGGATCCACAAGCAGGCATACCCGGCGCCGTGACCTTTGGCGAGCGCATCGAGCGCTTCGTCCGGTCATGGCCAAGGGTCATGGCCCTACTACCCCAGCGCGAGGTCAGACACGTCGATTTGCGCTATCCCGATGGTTTTGCGCTAACACTTGCGCCCTTACCAGAATCCACACAACCCAAAAAGAAACGGTAATGCCATGACACGTGACATCAAAGACCTGATAGTCGCTCTTGATATAGGAACCACCAAGGTTGTTGCTGTGGTGGCTGAAGCCAGACCTGATGGCGGTTTCGAAGTGCTAGGGCTCGGGCAGCATGAGTCCAAAGGCATGCGAAAAGGCGTCGTGGTCAATATCGAGTCGACCGTCAATTCCATACAAAGGGCTCTAGAAGAAGCGGAGTTGATGGCCGACTGCAAAATCCGTGATGTCTACACCGGTATCGCGGGCAATCACATTCGTAGTTTTAATTCCAGTGGCATGGTGGCCGTTAAAGACAAGGAAGTGACTGCGACTGACGTCGGACGCGTGATTGAGACCGCAAAAGCAGTCAACATCCCCACGGACCAGCAAGTGCTGCATGTGCTGACGCAAGAGTTCATTGTTGATGGCCAAGAAGATATTCGTGAACCCATTGGCATGAGCGCTCTGCGACTTGAGGTCAAGGTTCACATTGTTACCGGCTCGGTTAGTGCAGCGCAAAACATCGTGAAGTGCGTGCGTCGCTGTGGGTTGGAGGTGCAGGACTTGATTCTTCAGCCTTTGGCATCTAGTTTGGCTTGCCTCACGCCTGATGAGCGCGAGCTCGGTGTGGTTCTGGTTGACATTGGTGGTGGCACCACAGACGTTGCTATTTATACAGGCGGCGCCATTCGGCACACGGCTGTGCTACCCATTGCTGGCGACCAAATCACCAACGACATCGCAGCCATGTTGCGCACGCCAACGCCCGATGCCGAAGACATCAAGCTTCGATATGGCATTGCCAAGCAGGTCTTGGCTAACCCCGCTGACATGGTTGAAGTGCCAGGCTTGGGCGACCGCAGTCCGCGATTGGTTAATCGGCAGGCGCTAGGCGCGGTCATCGAGCCGCGGGTCGAGGAATTATTCGGCCTGGTGCAGCAAGTGATTCGTGACTCGGGTTATGAGGATTTACTGGCCTCCGGGATTGTGCTCACGGGTGGCTCTTCGCTCTTGCCTGGAATGGTGGAGTTGGCCGAAGACGTTTTTCTGAAACCAGTCAGGGTTGCGACGCCAGATTATTCGGGCGGTTTGGCTGATGTGATGCGCAATCCACGTTTCTCAACGGTCATGGGGCTTTTGGGTGAGGCTCGCTTGCAGCGATTGCGAGGGCGCAAAGTTGCGCAACAGGACGGTAGTTTTAAGCGAGTTTTGGCGCGAATGAAGGAATGGTTCATGCATTGAGGTCATGCCTCAGTGCCCGGGTGACGCAAAGTTTGGCTCGGTTATTAAAAAGCCGAGCGAAGCAGTTGGAAAGTCAGTACCACAGCAGTGATGAGTAAAGCAGTGAGTAAAAAGCCGTTATTACAAAAGCACCAAATGCAGGGACAGAAGTCACACGATTTTTTTTGATTTGAGGGAGTCAATCATGATGTTTGAAATGCTGGAAAATGCCGAAAAGGGCACCGTCATAAAAGTGGTCGGTGTCGGGGGCGCGGGCGGCAATGCCGTGGCGCATATGATCAAATCGGGTGTGCAAGGGGTGGACTTTATTTGCTGCAACACCGATGCACAGGCCTTGGTTACAACAGGCGCGCCGGTACAGGTGCGTTTGGGTCGAACTGGGTTGGGCGCAGGTGCCAAGCCAGAGCAAGGTCGTGCTGCCGCTGAGACAGCCAGAGAAGAAATTCGTGGCGCATTGATGGGTGCCAACATGGTCTTTATCACCGCCGGCATGGGTGGTGGCACGGGCACTGGTGCAGCCCCTATTGTGGCTGAGGTTGCCAAAGAGCTTGGCATCCTAACTGTCGGCGTTGTGACCAAGCCGTTTGAATTTGAAGGCAATCGCCGTCAAAAAATGTCCGAAGATGGCATCGCTGAGCTGTCTAAGCACGTGCACTCGTTGATCGTGGTGTTAAACGAAAATTTGTATGGCTTGATGGACGAGGAAGCCACACAAGACGATTGTTTTAAAGCCGCTGATGACGTGTTGCATAACGCCTGCGCGGGTATTGCTGAAATCATTAACGTCGAAGGTAACGTGAACGTTGACTTCGAAGACGTTAAAACGATCATGGGTGAGCAAGGACAGGCCATGATGGGTACGGCTACGGCACGCGGAGAGACACGTGCGATAGACGCGGCAAAAGAGGCCGTGGCTTGCCCATTGCTTGAGGGGATCGACCTCAATGGTGCCCGTGGTGTACTGGTTAATATCACGGCTAGCCGTTCGCTCAAAATGAAAGAGACACGCGAGATCATGAATCACATTCGCAGCTTCGCGGCTGAGGATGCGACAGTGATCTTTGGTACTGCCTATGACGAGGCGATGGGCGATGAGTTGCGTGTCACCGTTGTGGCGACTGGCCTAGGTCGCGCTGCTGCTAAGCCAACGTTGGTTCACAGTACGCAACGCCAAGAAGCGCTGCGTACAGGCACTGATGACTATGCCATGCCGCTTGAAAACGCAGACTCACGCGTGCCATCGGTTATGCGCAATCCAAGGACGCAGGCTTCTGCACAGGTGCGTGCGCTTGAAACGTCAGGCATGGAGCATTACGACATTCCAGCGTTTTTGCGTCGGCAGGCTGATTAATCAAGGTTTTTGTCGTCAGTAATTGACAGCCTTGGCGCGTTTTACTCCCTCTGGCCAGCATGGGCAACCAGCTGGCAGCTCTCCCGTCTCCGTTGTCCCCGGAGGCGGGTGGGCCTTGCGATGGGCTGTCAGTGCAATTCAGGTTACAATTTATTGGCTTAAATCGTACAGGCAGTACCCCTATGTTTCAGCAAAGAACAATTAAAAAGATTGTCAGCACCACCGGCGTCGGGCTGCACTCTGGGCGTCGTGTCGAGTTGACCTTACGTCCGGCACAGCCGAACACAGGCATTGTGTTTCATCGCGTAGATTTAGACCCTGTGGTTAGCTTTCCGGCCAAAGCCGATGCGGTTCACGACACGCGCATGGCTTCTGTTCTAAAAGTTGGTAATGCCCGGGTGTCAACCGTCGAACATCTGATGTCAGCCTTAGCAGGTCTGGGGATCGATAACCTGCATGTTGATCTGTCGGCTGAAGAAGTGCCGATCATGGACGGTAGCGCTGCTACTTTTGTGTACCTCCTTCGATCAACAGGCATCGAACTTCAAAACGCACCTAAGAAATTTTTGCGAGTGCTCAAGCCCGTCGAAGTCAAGCATGGCGAAGGTGCCAGTGCAAAGTGGGCGCGTCTTGAGCCGTTTGAAGGGTTCGCACTGGCTTTTTCGATCGACTTCAAGCACCCAGCGATCGATTCCACGGCGGGGTTCGCCGAAATTGACTTTGCGCACGAGTCCTATGCCAAAGAAATTGCAAGGGCGAGAACTTTCGGTTTTGTGAACGAAGTCGAGACATTACGCTCAATGGGTCTTGCCCGAGGCGGCAGTCTTGAAAACGCGATTGTGATGGACGAGTTTCGGGTGCTGAATCAAGACGGTTTGCGCTACGACGATGAGTTCGTTAAACACAAGATTCTTGATGCGATTGGCGACCTCTATCTCATCGGTATGCCTCTCATCGCCCGCTATGTGGCTGAAAAATCAGGTCATGCTGTGAATAACGAATTGGCAAGGGCCCTGCTCGCCGACCAGAGTGCTTGGGAAGTTGTGACCTTTGACTCGCACGAAGCTGCACCGGCGGCTTTCCAACGAGAGTGGCAACTCGCTTAGTAACACCTGCCAATAAATCGCCAAATCCCCACTTGGGGATTTGGCGATTTATTTTGTGTTTAGGGGTTTTCGGTGGTGCGCCAGCAGCTTGTTAACCGAATCGGCCAGAGGGCCGGGCCGAAGTGTTTGGGCCAACTGGTCAAAATGCTCTAGGTCATCTTTATCCAGTGTTCTGGCCAATCTTTCCGGCTTTGTGCCATGCTTTGGCCTCGGTTCGGCTGACACGCGTATACGAATGGCCGTTACCGGCCAGCCATTGGCATTCAATTGCTCGATAAATCGGGGTTGAAATTGCCGAATTTTGGCGGCGAACGCTGTGTTGTAGGTTATCAGCGTCAGTTCTTCACCGGACAGCTCTGCCACCGCAAATCCTTGGCGCAGGTTCGCGGGTAAAAGTTGCCTTAGCGATTGTTCAAGCGCAATCAGCCGTTGCGCAGTGAACAGGACCGAGGCGCCCCGACCGTCGTTGTCTACCCATTGCAGCGCTTGGCGACTGTGTTCTTTGGCCATGCAAGATCCGGAAGAGGTTGTTAGGGTTATAGCAAGCGTACAGAAAAGTGTGCCTTGCCACAAATTATTGGAGTTACTGAGTGCGGTTAAGCGTTTGTAACATTTGTCTGTTGGCCGTGATGGCTTGGGGTGGTGTATCTTTTACTGGGGCGTGGGCCGGTTCGCCTGGCGTTGATGTGTCAAAGGTCGAGCCTACGCTAGAGAGTATTGGCGCGATCTTTAATCTGAGCCCGCTCGATGAAGGCCTGCTGGTTTGGCCAGTGGCAGGTAAGCACAACGTCTCTTCGCACTTTGGTTACCGACCTCACCCGTTTAACGGTAAGAAATCCTTACATCAGGGTGTGGATATTGCAGCCAGACGTGGGACACCGATTGTTGCGATTGCACCAGGAACGGTGAAGTTTGTGGGTTACAAGCGCGGATTTGGTCGAATGGTCCAAGTCGAGCACAGCGACAGCTGGGTTTCAACCTATGCCCACGCCAGCGCAACCATTGTCGCGGTAGGCCAGCCCGTGCTCGCGGGACAAATGATTGCCAAAGTGGGTTCGACGGGCCATGCCACAGGCCCTCACCTCCACCTGGAAATCCATCGAGAGGGTCAACCGATCGATCCGTTACCATTATTAAAAGAGAAATTGATCGTGATGACGCCCTAGGTGGGCGCCTGCGTTACACTCCACAGTCTATGAGCGGCTCTCTTTCGTCCCCGCTAGGATCTCAACAGCATGCTATCTCTGTTTAAAAAACTACTAGGCAGTCGCAACGACCGGCTGCTCAAAGAACTGAATCGTGACGTCAAGCGGGTTAACGCCCTAGAGCCTGCCATGAAGGCGCTATCTGACGAAGAACTGCAAGCACTATCAGCCAAGTTCAAAGCGCGGGTGCAGGGTGGTGAAAAGCTCGATGCGATCCTGCCAGAAGCGTTTGCGTTGGTGCGCGAGTCAAGTCAGCGCGTGTTTGGCATGCGACATTTTGATGTCCAGTTAATCGGCGCCATGGTGCTGCATACCGGCAAGATAGCCGAAATGCGAACCGGTGAGGGCAAAACGCTCATGGCTACCCTAGCTGTCTACTTAAATGCGTTGACTGGCCGTGGCGTGCATGTGGTCACGGTCAACGACTATTTGGCGCGACGTGATGCCGAATGGATGGGTAAGCTTTATCAGTTTTTAGGGATGAGTGTTGGGGTGGTTGTTCCGCAACAGCCCAATGAAGAGAAAAAAGCCGCCTATCAAGCTGACATCACATACGGCACCAACAACGAATTCGGATTCGATTACTTGCGCGACAATATGGAATACCGCGCCGAGGATAAGCGTCAACGGGAGTTGGTATTTGCGATTGTCGACGAGGTTGACTCGATCTTGATCGATGAGGCGAGAACGCCACTGATCATTTCAGGTCAAGCTGAAGACCACACCGCGCTTTATAAAGCGCTAAATGTGGTGCCACCGCTGCTTGAGCGCATGACTGCTGAGCCCAAACCCAATGAGCCGGAGGTAGACGGTGACTTTTGGGTTGATGAAAAGAACCATCAAATTTACCTATCAGAAGCTGGTCATGAGAATGCTGAGCGCATCCTGACCGAACAAGGATTGTTGCCAGAAGGCCAGTCGCTCTACGACGCACGTAACATCACGTTGATGCACCACTTGATGTGCGCGCTGCGTGCGCACCATTTATTTTTCAAAGATCAGCAATACGTGGTGCAAGATGGTGAAGTGGTCATTGTTGACGAGTTCACTGGTCGTTTGATGGTGGGACGTCGATGGTCAGATGGTTTGCATCAGGCTGTTGAGGCAAAAGAAAATTGCAAGATTCAGCTTGAAAACCAGACGCTGGCATCAATTACCTTTCAAAATTATTTTCGGATGTACGAAAAGCTGGGTGGCATGACGGGTACGGCCGATACGGAGGCTTACGAGTTCCAAGAAATTTACGGGCTCGAGACCGTGATTGTACCGACCAATAACCCGATGGTACGTCGCGATCTGCACGATCAAATCTACAAGACTGACCAAGAAAAATACAATGCGATTGTTAATGACATCCGAGATTGTCAATCGCGCGGACAACCTGTGTTGGTTGGTACCACCAGCGTAGAAAACTCTGAGTTGTTGGCCAATGCGCTGACCGCTGGTGGCTTAAAGCACGAGGTGCTCAACGCCAAGCAGCACGCGCGAGAGGCTCAGATCATTGCGCAAGCGGGTAGACCTGGCGCCATCACGATTGCAACCAACATGGCTGGTCGGGGTACCGACATTGTGTTGGGCGGTAACGTTGAAAAGCAAATCGAGTTATTACGTCAAGACTTAACACTTGATAATGCCGCTCGGGAATCTCAAATTGATCAGTTGCGTAGCGAATGGGCTGGCTTGCATCAACAGGTGTTGGATGCGGGTGGCTTGCACATTATTGGCACCGAGCGCCACGAGTCGCGACGTATCGACAATCAGTTAAGGGGCAGAGCCGGGCGCCAAGGCGATCCCGGTTCTTCACGATTCTATCTTTCCTTAGAAGATTCGTTGATGCGTATTTTTGCGGGTGACCGCGTACGCGCCATCATGGAAAGACTTAAGCTACCTGAAGGTGAGCCCATTGAAGCGGGCATGGTTAACCGATCAATTGAGTCTGCACAACGAAAAGTCGAGGGGCGTAACTTTGATGTGCGCAAGCAACTGCTTGAATATGACGACGTCGCCAACGATCAGCGTAAAGTCATTTACGGCCAGCGCAATCAAGTGCTGGAGTCGAGCAATGTGGCTGAGCCGGTGGCCGATCTTCGTGACGGCGCCTTGACTGGATTGGTGCGTGAGTTTGTCCCTGAAGGGTCAGTCGAAGAGCAGTGGGACTTGCCTGGACTTCAAGCGGTGCTCAATGCCGATTGGCAACTCGAAATACCCGTGGTTGAAACGGTTGAGTCTGCCAAAGAGTTTGATGATGACGATTTGGTCAAACTGGTGTGCGATAAAGGCCGAGAGACTTATGAGCAAAAAGTAGAGCAAGTCGGGGAAGAAAACTGGCGACCATTTGAGCGATCGGTGATGTTGCAAGTGATGGATAATCACTGGCGCGAACACCTCGCCGCACTCGACCATTTGCGTCAAGGTATTCACTTACGCGGCTACGCTCAGAAAAATCCCAAGCAAGAGTACAAGCGTGAAGCCATCGAGTTGTTTTCTGAGATGCTTCAACGTATCCGCGATGATGTCGCAAAGTTGGTGCTAACGGTACGCGTCAAAGGCCGTGAGGACGCCGAGGCGGCAGAACAAGAGGCCGCTAAGGCGCACGTTCAAAACGTTCAATACCATCACTCGGGTTACGACGAAGCACTGGCTGAGCCGGCATCGGCCAATGGCTCATCTTCAGCCGGTGCTGAACACGACACCGCGGCCGCAGCCAGTACTGTGCGCAACTTGGGTCCAAAAGTTGGCCGTAACGAACCGTGCCCATGCGGCAGTGGCAAAAAATTCAAGCACTGCCACGGCAAGCTGTAGAAAAACGCTGAGCATTACAAAAAAGGGCTAACGCTGTTGATGCGTTAGCCCTTTTTTTCATGCGATGAGGTTCACTGATCCATGGGGTATTTTAAGTAGCCATCACGGGTTTGTGGCAACTTGGCGCCAAGCACAGCGGCTGCGACTTGCGTGCGTAAGATCTGTGCTGTGCCGCCAGCAATCGTAAACATCCGGGCATCGCGTACGTGTCGCTCGGCAGCCAGTTCCCGTGAGTAGCCACTAGAGCCAAACAACTGAAGCGAATCATTGGTGACTTTGATGGCGGTTTCAGCCGCAATGATTTTGGCTTGGGCGGCGAGCTTCATATCTGGGAAGCTGCCCACGGGTACATTGGCTGCTCGGTGAATCATGAGTCGCGCAGCATCAAGGGCGATAGACATATCAGCAATCATCCACTGCAATCCTTGAAACTCAGCAATGGGGCGACCGAATTGTTTACGCTCTTTTGTGTATTGCACGGCTTCTTCAAAGGCGCCAACGGCAATGCCAAGGGCAACCGTACCCGCACCCACGCGCTGGGCGTTATAAGCGTTCATGAGCGCTGCGAACCCTTTGCGTAAGTCACCCAGTGGTTTGAGTGACATCGACTCATGAACCTCAAGGTCGTTAAAGTCGACATAGGTTTCAGGAATGCCACGCACACCCATGGCAGGGGTGCGGTTTGCGATAACAAGTTCCTTGGGTTCGTTACCGTCTCTGACCACGATAAAGCCACCAATACCTTGTTCAACACCATCTTCAAAGACACGTGCGAAAATCAGGTGCAAGCGGGAAACCCCACCACCGGTGATCCAATACTTTTGGCCGTTGATGATGTATTTGTCGCCTTTCTTTACTGCGCGAGTGGTCATTTCACTGGCCGCACTACCCGCATTGGGCTCTGAAATGCAGATGGCTGGTTTGTCACCAGACAGCACGCAATGTGCGGCGATCTGCTTCTGTTCTTCGGTGCCGTATGCCATGATGGCGCCAATCGCACCCATATTGGCTTCAACCGTGATACGCCCCATGGTGGCGCAAGCACTGGCCATTTCTTCAATCACCAACGCCGTTTCCAGATAGCCTAAGCCGCGGCCACCGTAGGCTTTTGGCACGGTCATGCCCATGAATCCGGCCGCATTGAGTTGGGCGATATTGTCCCAAGGGTAGGCTTCTGTGGCATCAGTATGTGCCGCCGTAGGCTTAAAAACGGACTGAGCCAAGTCACGCGCTTGGGCTTGGATGGTGATTTGCTCGTGGGTCAAAATAGTCATGGGGTACTGTCCATCGTTAGTTTCAATGTTGTCCGAGCCAATCACGTAGGATTTCTTCTTCGTGCTGGTTGCGAATGGGTGGCGTATGGCGATATTGCACCGGTGTTTCGGATAGTTTTAGCGGATTGGCGATAAGACTGACATGCCCAGAGCCCGCCAAGGGGTGAGGCATACTGACCTCAGCACCTCGGTGTTGGATGTGCGGATCACTAAAAACCTGCTCAAGATTATTGACGGGCCCAGAGGGCACACCCACTTTTTCGCATTCGGCGAGCCAATGGACGCGCGATTTCTTTCTTAGCGCCTCACTGACGATATCGACCACCGCTTGCCGATTGATCACGCGAGAGGCGTTGGTGGCGAATTTTGGTTCTGCTGCGATGGCCGGGATATCTGCAATGTCGCATAGCTTTCTAAATTGGCTGTCATTGCCGGCTGCAATGATGATAGGGTCGTCGGCAGTCGGAAAAACCTGATAAGGCACGATATTGGGGTGGCCATTGCCAAGCCGCACGGGATTTTCTCGCGTGTTGAGGTAGCTTGTGCCAGCGTTGATTAACCAAGCAACCTGAGTATCCAGAAGCGAAACGTCAATGTGTTGGCCTTGACCCGTTAAGTCGCGATGGCGCAATGCCGCGAGGATCCCGACGGCGGCATACATACCTGTCATGACATCAGCAATACCAACACCAACTTTCATGGGCTGCCCGTCGGGTTCGCCGGTCAGGCTCATGATGCCGCCCATGCCTTGAATCAGAAAGTCATAGCCCGCGCGCGCTGCGTAGGGTCCCGTTTGCCCAAACCCGGTAATCGAGCAGTAGACCAGCCGAGGAAATCGAGCCTTGATTTGATCGTAAGAAAGACCATAAGCGCTTAGGCCGCCCACTTTGTAGTTCTCTACCAAAACGTCCGCATGTTCTAGCAAGCGCATGATAAGAGCTTGTCCTTCAGTGCTGGCAATGTCGACTTCGATAGAACGTTTGTTTCGATTGGCGCACAAGTAATACGCACTTTCAGTGGTGGGTTCGCCGTCGGCGTCTTCAACAAACGGAGGACCCCACTTGCGTGTGTCATCGCCTTCACCCGGTTTTTCGACTTTGACAACATCAGCCCCAAGATCACCCAGCAGCTGAGCAGCTGAGGGTCCTGCCAGAATGCGTGACAAATCTAAAACGCGTACACCCGCCAAAGCGGTGGGGGTCATTTTTACGCCGTCCATTGATGGTTAGGGTTGATGGTTTTGATAGTAGACCTAAAGCGACATTGCTTTCAATGCCAGGGCGGTGTTTTTCTCGATTGCGGCAGTCGCTGATAAACCGCTGAGTTCCGACCTTCCGTCGGGCGACGGAAGGTCGGTCTGATTACTTCAATAAGGTGAGATTGGCGTCAGTAACCACCTTTTTCCAACTGGCCGTTTCGTTCTGGATCAGTTGTGTAAAGTCAGCTGGTGAACCAATGACGGCATCGAGAAATACAACACCCAGCTTTTTTTGTAAGGCAGGCATGGCCAGAACCTTTTGCGTGGCTTGGCTCAGTTTGTTGATGATTGCTGGGCTTGTCCCTTTGGGTGCAACCAGGCCATTCCAAATGTAAAAGTCAATATTGCCTAGGCCCGCCGCTTTGAAGCTTGGGATGCCGCGTTTTTTGGTGAAGCTATTATCGCTGGTGGCACCAAGCGCGCGCGCCTTGTTGCCATCGAGCAGTGGAAATGCAACACCGGGAGCCACCAGCGCAAAGTCAATTCTGCCGCTGGTGAGGTCACTGACCACAGCCGCTCCCCCTTTGTATGGGATGAGTGCAACATCAATGCCCGCCTCATTTTTAATCCATTCAACGGTGAGTTCGTTGACGTTACCCACTTGAGCAGCATTCAAAGTCCCTGGGTTTGCCTTGGCTGCTGCGACGAGGTCAGCAATGCTTTTAAAGGGGCTGTTTAGTGGCACGATCAAAATGTGTGGGTAACCCGCGACTGTTCCAACCGCAGCCATGTCTTGCTGCGTATCGTAGTCAAGCTTTTCATAACGCGCCGCAGCCACAGTCATGATGCCATTTGAAGCCAAATAAATGGTGTATCCATCAGGTTGGCTATTCATCAGGTCACGAGCAGCAACAAGGCCACCGGCACCTGGTTTGTTGGTGATCACAATCGGTTGGCCCAATTCCTGACTCAGAAATTCGCCCAGTACGCGCGCAGCAGTATCTGTTGGGCCGCCCGCAGAAAATCCAACGAGCATGTTAATCGGTCGATCAGGATAGGTAGACTGAGCCGTGGCAGTGCCAAAGCTCAGCGCCCCAACAATCGGCGCCAACATCAAGACTCGTTTGATTCGTTTGATCGCACTCCAGCTGTTTTGCATGTTATGTCTCCTTGGTTTCTGATTTTTTAGTGCCCCATCTTTTTTACAGGGCTAAAAAGTACTGCAGGACCCAACCTTTTAATGCGTTGGCTGTTTAAAATGAACCCTCAAATGTCAACGCCTTTGCGTCGCAGCGTCTCGTCGATCCAGCTTTTATCGATTGTGCCATTGGCAATGCTTAGCAATATTTTCTTTTCTTTTTCTTCTATGTCGGCGACCAAAGCACCAAGCGCGTCGAGCGTATTGGGGCGAATGGCCAAAACGCCATCGTGATCACCAACGATCAGGTCGCCGGGCATCGTCACCATACCGTCAATGCTGATGGGTACGTTAATTTCGCCAGGGCCTTCTTTGTAAGGGCCACGATGGGCGACGCCTCGGGCAAATGCGCCAAAGTCACCTTTGCCAATGACTTCACTATCGCGGATGGCCCCGTCAATCACAAAGCCAGCAATACCTTTATGCGCAGCGGTGGTGGACATCAGCTCGCCCACCACAGCGCTTAGTAAGTAGCCCCCTGCGTCAACCATAATGACATCGCCAGGTTGGGCCATTTCTATCGCCTTATGGACCATCAGATTGTCACCGGGGGCTGTCTTGACAGTCAGGGCGCGACCAATCAGGCGGCCATTGCGGTGATAGGGCCGCAGATGGCTGGTGCCATTGGTACGACTCATGGCATCGCTAATATTTGCCACGGCAAAGTCACGAAAGGTCGCGATTTGCGCATCGCTCACTAGGCGAGGCGTGGGTTGAACCGAAAATCCAAGTTGAGTCATGGGATGTTTTCCTATTTTTTGTGAGAATGAAATCAGCAGGCTCTACATGCCAAAAAGGGTTTGAGTCTTGGATAGACTCGCTGAGCATTGCTTGAAAAAATTTGCTGACGTACGGCGGGTGTGCCATGTTCGGATTGGTCCACATAGCGTCGCACATCATCGAAATAATGACCCGTCGTGGGGTCTACGCCTTTAATGGCGCCAAAAATCTCTGAGCCAAATAAGATGTTTTCACTGGGTAATACTTTGAGCATTAGGTCGATTCCCGCTTGGTGATAAACGCAGGTATCGAAAAAGACATTCTTCAAGACCTTCTCGCTCAAATCGGGCAAGCCCATGTCTTGCGCCAGCCCACGGTATCGACCCCAGTGAAAAGGCACTGCACCACCACCGTGGGGGATGACGAACTTAAGCGTCGGAAAGTCCTGGAAAATCGTCGATGTTAAAAACTGCACAAAAGCGGTTGTGTCGGCATTGATGTAATGCGTGGCGGTTGTGTGAAAGTGAGGGTTGCATGAGCCAGTCACATGGATCATGGCGGGCACATCCAGTGCAACCAACTCTTCAAACAGTGGGTACCACCATGCTTTATCGCTTAAGGGTGGATCGAGCCAATAGCCACCCGATGGGTCGGGATTCAAATTGGCGGCAACACAACCCTGCTCTGTCACACAGCGGCGCAATTCTTCAATCACGGCATCGCGCGGTGGCTGTCCGCTGACTTGCGGCAGTTGGCAGGCGCCGACAAAGTGCTGAGGAAACAGTAGGCACGCCCGGTGCACCAGATCGTTACACAGCTTGGTCCAAACCACATTGGTTTGTTCATTGCCCCGGTGGTGATCCATGGCTGAGGCTTTGGGAGAAAAAACTGTTAGATCAACCCCACGCTCTTTCATTACCCGGATCTGATTGCTCTCCAAGGCATCCGTGATTTGTTTGTCACTGACTTCCGGTAAAGCAATATCTGGTGCGAGACCTGTTTTATCAAAAGTATCAATCTGCGCGTTGCGGAAGGATGAAACCGATTCCGGCAGCGTCGTGAAATGACCGTGTATGTCAATGAGCATGATCGTCTCCTCATGCGGGCGTTGTAATTCTTCCTCTCCTTTCTTATATAGCACGATAGACATCCCTTGCCTAAAGCATATATGTTGCAGTCGACGCAGCCGTTAAGACCCAGCAGGGTCGGGCACAAGTGACACTAGGAGATCGGTCACTCGTACCCATTTCGTTTTATCGGCCCTTAAAAACGGGGGTCCTTTTTTCTAAAAAAGCACTGGCGGCTTCTTTATGATCCTCAGTAGAGTACATCGCTGCCATGTGTGAGGCGGCCATTTCAAGGTGGGTTCGTATGTCGATTGCGGCAGATTGACGCACGGCGCGTTTCATCATTCGGATGGCGATGGGTGGCTGGTCAGCGATCTTACGAGCCATGGCATAAGTGGCTTCCATCAGTTGATCATCATCGACCACTTTGTTGACCATGCCCAAACGCAAAGCTTCTTCAGCATCAACAAACTCACCGGTCCAAAGCAACTCCAACGCTTTGGCTTGTCCAACCAGTCGGGGTAGGTACCAAGACCCACCATCACCGGCAAACAAGCCGACTTTGATGTAAGTTTCTGCAAAGCGTGCGCTACGGGCTGCAATCCGCATGTCACCCATGAGTGCCATGTCCATTCCAGCGCCTGTTGCCACACCATTGACTGCCACGATCATGGGTTTATCAATTTGATCCAGTAACAAAGCAATCGGGTGTACGAAGTCGGTTAAGAACTGACGACGACTGTAAGCGCTTTGTTCACTGCGATTTTTCATGTTGCCAACATCGCCGCCTGAACAAAAACCTTTGCCAGTACCCGTTAAAACGATGACATTGACCTCTGGGCTGTCTTTGCAAAAGCGTAAGGCGTCAGCCCAGGAAATCAGCATCTCCGGGGTGAACGCATTGAATTTATCAGGACGATTCAGGCGAATGGTGGCGATACCGTCCTCTACGCCAAACACCAGTTCTTCAGACATGATTGGATTTCCTTGGTTATTGAGTTGAAAGATAAAGAGAATGAGATGAATGCAAAAAATTTGGCGCCAAGCCAGCGACTCCAGTGGGATAATCCCATGATTCGTTGATTGGTGAACCTAAATGAAATCGACCAACCCTGAGCCTGGCGTGGCGTCTGTTAATCGAGCCCTGGCAATTTTGCAGGCCTTTGAAAACAGTGTCGAAGGCATGAGTCTCGCTGAAATGTCGGCGGCTACTGGTTTGTATCACAGCACGATTCTGCGGATCTGCGAATCGTTGTTGCATCACGGCTACTTGCGACGACTTGAAGATGGTCGTTTCAAATTGGGGCCGACACCGTTTTATTTGGGCATGCTCTACCAAGAGTCGTTTCGGTTGTGGGACCATGCGAGCCCTGTTTTGCGGGAGTTGGTTCGGGCAACCGGCGAGACGGCGGCAATCTACATCCGTGATGGTGATCACCGAGTTTGTCTGCACCGCATGACGCAGCCCCGATCGGTGCGCATGCATGTGCGTGAGGGGGAGCGCGTTGAGCTTGAAAAGGGCGCGGCTGGCCGCGTGATTTTGGCATTTTCTGGCAAACGCGGCCGAACCTATGATCAGATCAGGCAGGCGCACTATGCTGTCTCTTTGGCCGAACGCCGTTCTGAAACGGCAGCCATTGCATGTCCGGTGTTTGGCGTTAAACAATCACTGATCTGTAGTATTTCCTTAGGCATGCCATTGTTTCGCTTTAACAAAAAACGCTTCGATGAGTCATTGCCGCTTGTCATGCAAGCGGGTGTTACTTTGTCTGAGCGCTTGGGTGGTAATGCAGAAGGATTGATGCCACCCTACACGGCGTCGGTGATTACACCAACCATATCGTCATAAACACTGACTTGGTTAAACAGACTTAAATCACGCTTTCGTGCTTCAGTTCTGCCAAGGTCTGATCGTTCAGGCCAAGCCAGCCACCATAAATTTCTTGATTGTGCTGCCCAAGATCGGGACTGGCCACGGTCGCCACCCGATCAATGCCATGCAAAACGATCGGGCTTGCTGGCAAGACGATTCGGCCAAGTTCAGGATCATCAAACCATTCGAGTGCGCCTCTGGCATGCATGTGCGGATCATTCATGACCTCAAACAAATCGCGCACAGGTGCAGCAGGAATGGCGTGCTTTTGGCTTAGCAGTGCGAATTCGGCGCGCGTCAATGTTTTGGTCCAAGACTGAACAAAAGCATCGGTCCGATCAATGTGCTCAACCCGAACTTTATTGCTGCTGAATCTCGGATCATCCTTCAAGTCCTCTTGACCCATTGCTTTGAGGATGTTGTGCCAATGGTGTTCGGTGGCACACACAATTGCAACATGACCGTCAGCGGCTTCATAGACGTTGTAGGGCGCAAGTGCCAGCCCACCATGGCGATTACCAACTCGGCCTGAGACTTTACCTTGTTGGCGATAGAGCAGACCAAGGTTTGAGGCAAGTGTGGGATAGGCGGTTTCAAGCATGGCTACTTCGACCAACCGGCCCTTGTTGGTTTTGGTGCGATCAAACAGCGCCATCATGATGCCACCGTAAAGGTGCACACCACTTAAAAAATCAACAATTGAAGCACCTGACCGCAGTGGTGGGCCGTCGGGGGTGCCTGTCACACTCATGATGCCAGAGGCGGCTTGAATCGTGACATCCATGGCAAGATTGTCGCGGTCAGGGCCCGACAGACCAAAACCAGTGCCCGTACCGTAAATCAACCGTGGGTTAATCACCTGTAAGACATCCCAACCAAGCCCCAACCGATCCATCACCCCTGGGGCGAAGTTTTCAACCAAGATGTCGGCCTTTGCGATCAGCTGCTTGAACAGCGCCTTGCCTTTTTCAGATTTGAGATTAAGCGTGATCCCTTTTTTATTGACATTAAGCATGGCCATGGGCAGCGAGGCACCACCACCAACTTTGGCTCGAATGCGACTCGGTTCACCCAAAAGTGGCTCAATCTTCACGACCTCAGCGCCAGCTTTGGCCATCAAAAATGTGCAGTATGGGCCTTGATAGATTTGGGTGAGATCGATAACCACGATGTCAGCCAAAGGCTGCAATGGTGGCTCGTCATGGCGAGCTGCGTCCATATTGCGTGTCTCCTGGTTGCCGGCCGCCCATGCTTAGCGTAAGAGCGGCCACCCCTGATGTCTTATCGTTTTATGACTACTGGCTTGCTACTTCTGGCTACTTGACCGTCTTGAATAAGCGTCTTGCGATTGACATGCGATGCACTTCAGAGGGGCCTTCATAGACGCGCATCACGCGCGCACGTTGTGCCATGAGGTGTAACGGTAATTCTTTGGTCACGCCCATGGCACCAAACGTTTGCATGGCGTGATCAATCACTTCAGCCGCCATTTCCGTGGCGTAGACCTTGATCATGGAGGCTTCCATACGAATGTCTTCGCCACGGTCTTGCTTGCGGGCAGCGTCGTGAACCATGAGTCGGCAAGCATGCATTTTCATGGCGGCATCAGCCACCCACCATTGAATCGCTTGTCGGTCTGCGAGCAAAGCACCAAATGTGGTGCGTTGCTTGGCGTGAGACATCATCATTTCCATGGCGCGGCGGCACATGCCTAGGCACCAGGCTCCCATTTGTAAGCGGCGAATATTTAATCGCAGTTGCATGGGTGCGAAGCCGGCACCGATCTCACCCAAGATATTCTCTGCAGGGATACGGCAATCCTCAAAAGCCAATTCATAGGTACGGTGCCCCGCGAGCATGGGGATTTCGCGCAGGATCTCAAATCCCTTGGTGCCTTTGTCGATGATAAAAGCGGTGATGCCTTCGTGACCTTTGCCACTGCCAACGCGCGCCATGGCGACAATAAAATCTGCTGCTGGTACACGACTGACCCAGATCTTGCGACCGTTAAGAACCCATTGATCGCTGTCTTTTTCAGCGCGCGTGAGCATCCCGGTAGGGTCTCCGCCAGCTTGGGGTTCAGAAATGGCGATGGCTGATTTTGCGGTGCCTTGTGCATAGGGCTCAAGGTATTTCTTGCGTTGACTCTCTGTGGCGGTGGCCATCAGCATGTGAAGATTTGGTGAATCAGGCGGGAAGGTGAACGGCGTGACAGTGCGCCCAATTTCCTCATTGATGGCCATCAACGTGACTGAGGACAGATTGATACCACCGAATTCTTCTGGGGCGTCGAGCGCCCAAAGGCCGAGTTCTTTAGATTTGGCCGTGAGCGTTTTTTCTTCGTCTGACGTTAAGTGAAGGTGCTCGCCTTTGATTTCGCGTTCAAGAACGCCTGGTTCGAGAGGCATGAGCTCTTGGTCGACGAACTTGGTGACCAAGTCAACGATCATGCGGGACTCGTCATCGAAATCTGCTGCTGAATATTGGGCCTGAAGCATCTGGGTCTCAATCTCTAAATGGGGCTTTTTATAAGCTGTAAAGGAAGTGTCGTTATAGTCGCTACCGGTCTGAACTGAACCATAACCCCTTGGCGGGGTTCGTGTCTTAGTGGTTGTGTTCACGCTGTTGGTTTGGTGCACCAAACCAAGTCACAACACAGTTGTGCTAGTCAATATCCATTCAGTCCGGTAAGTCTTATCTTACCCAAAAGTCGATTGGTTTTGAAGAGAAATAGACACGACGTCTGTTTTGCGTTTATCTTTATTCATTCGTCAATAAAAAGACACAAGCTTGGCTTTAATCTTGCCTGTATTGACAAGACGTGGCTCGATCTCTGGAGACAAACCACCATGACCCAAAGACCAATCGGTCTTGATCATTCAAATGATGATCAACCCGCAACGGATTCACGCCCTGCACTGACCGTGGCCTTGGCGGGTTGGGTTCACTCGTTAGAGATTGAAAATTTGCCACCCGCTGTGATTCATCAAGTCAAGCGGGTCGTGCTTGATTACCACTGCGCGGTCATAGCCGGCTGTACGGCACCCACGAGCCGTGCTGTTCAAAATTACTTTGCACAAACCGAGTCGGGTTCAGCGGCTGGGGTCGTGGGCAGCGAGCAGCGGTTTGCGGCTCACACGGCAGCCTTTATCAATGGAACGGCAGCGCACGGTTTAGAGATTGACGACGGTTACACGCCAGGTTCTTATCACCCGGGTGCTTGCGCCATGCCAGCAATCATGGCGCAGGCGCAAGCGTCCAAATCCAGTGCGCAAGAGGTGACGCTTGCCGTCGTTGCAGCCTACGAGGTGAGTTGCCGTTTGGCCAGGGCTGGCCATCCGCACACTTTGCAAAATGGATTTCACAACACCGGTATCAACGGTGTCTTTGCAAGCGCGGTGGGGGTGGGTAAGTTGCTGGGCTTGTCCGTTGAGGAACTGTCATGGACGCTAGGCATGGCCGGGTCTTTTTCCAGTGGACTGTTTGAGTTTTTGGCCCAAGGCTCGGAAACCAAGCGCATACATCCTGGCAAAAGTGCGCGCGACGGTTTGATTGTGGCCCAACTGGCACGCGCGGGTGTTGATGGTCCCCTAACCGGCATTGAAGGTGAAAACGGTTACTTCAAAGCCTATGCGGGTGGCAAAGCGGATCTCAACTCAGTGTTGCAAGGATTGGGCACAACTTATGAAATGCTCAACACTTATGTCAAACCATATCCTTGCTGTCGTCACCTGCATGCGCCAATTGATGCCGTACTGGCCATGAAAAGCCAAAGTTCGGTTGAAGCGGGCGAGGTGGTGCGAGTCGTGGTTCAAACCCATCGTGGTGCTGCCAAACACGATCACCAGCACTACGACGGTTTGTTGGATGCGCAGATGTCGATCCCGTACGCAGTAGCCGCCGCACTGGTTTACGACCAAGTCGATCTAATGGCATTTGGTAGCCAAGCCAGGGCCAACCCCGAAATTGCCCGATTGGCTGCAAGTGTCAGCGTTGAAGTGTCTGAGACGATACAAGCGGTTTATCCCGCCAAACGATCAGCAAGTGTGACGCTTGAATTACGCGATGGCCGTTGCCTGAAACACCTACAACCCCAGCCTTATGGTGAACCTGACAACCCGTTGGATGATGCGGCGCTAACCCAAAAATTTCACGCCATTTGTGACCCAGTGGTTGGCCACGAGCGGGCGCTAGCGATTGTTCAAGCCTGCTGGAGCCTCGATCTCGATGCGATTTATCAGTCGTGTACCATGAGTGCCCAAGAGATTTCGGTTGCGGTGATCTAGGACCTAGTGGGATCGGATCAAAAGGGTTTGAGTGATTGCTCAAAGTAGGTTCGTACAGCGGCAGGAATTTCAGTGGGGCGCCGGCTTTCTTTGTTGGTGCACACTGTCGTGAATGTTCCCAAGGCTGCCGCTGTTGGACCGGTGGCTGTCGTAAAAATAGCGATTTCATAAGTCAAGCTGGTTTTACCTAGGCGTGCGAGTTTGACGCCTAACACCACATCGCCAGGATAAGAGATCTCTTGAAAATAGCGACAGCTTGAAGCCACCACTGGCGTGAATACCTCACCAGCTAACACGCCTCTCAGTGCTGTGGCTCTTAAAAAACCCTCAACAGCCGTGTCAAAATACGAGTAGTAATGGGCGTTATTAACATGCCCGTTCACATCGTTGTCTGCATAGCGCAACGTGATTGTTTCAAAGTACGTGAAGTCTTCACGTGACGGTGCTACTGGGTGTGGTCCGGCTGAATGACTCATTGCTGATACCTGCCATTAAATTAACGTTACCTTTCATCCTAACAAATGGCTGGGGTGAAAGGAGTCGACCCGTACGCCAGGCCGCTATTTGTTCGCCGGGCTTGAGTCGCTCAGTACGATCAGCACCGGTTGGTGATCTGACGCTTGCGTCAGGGTATCCACAACGACTGATTGAACGCGCGAGGTGAGTGACTCGCTCACAAAGACGAAATCACAACTCACCGCATCAGGGCCATAGGTGTCGTCAAAGAGCCGAAAAGTGGGTGGGTGGGGCTGACCAGCTTGGGCAATGGTCCAACTGTCAGACATGGCATGCGCGTTGGTGGGGTCAGTGAGGCAACGGTACTCATCACTGTCTGATTCAAAATTAAAGTCACCGCAAAGAATGGCGTCCATTGTTTGTGGTTTGGTCTGATAAGGGGTGCCTACTTCATCATCAGACATGGGTCGGCAATTGAGGGCTTGTGCGCACGATTCCGCGTGCCAAAGTCTAAGCGCTCGTGCCTGTGCCAGTCTTTGGTGCTGGCTGTGATACTCGAGGTGCGTGGTCATGACACGAACAGGGCCCCATGGTGCGGCGACGGTGCAGACTGTGCAAACACGTGGCATCCAAGCATGAGAGGCGCCAGTTTCGCAAGGCGAGGGCAACATCCATTTTTGTACTTGCAAGATGGGTAGTCGAGAGGCAATCAGCGTGCCAAACTGCTGCGGCCAGCCGTTTGGCCGCTCATCAATGGCTGCCCCAAAAACAACTTCGAAGCCTGGCAAAAGTGAGGCGATGGCCTGTGGTTGATCCAGCGGGCTGTCACCGGTTAGGGAAGGGTAATTGACAGCGATTTCTTGAAGACAGAGCACGTCAAAATCCGCCAACTGGCGAGCCTCTTCAACAATGCGTTTTGGGCTCACAAGGCCGTCTAAACCTTTGCACCACTGCGTGTTCCAAGTGACGAGTTTCATGATTGTGTGGGCACCTAGGTTGGGGGCAGTTCAAATCAAAATTGACTTTTAGCACTTTTAAATTACAAATAAATTGTCGCTCAACCCATTGCTTTGCCCAGTCGTCAGATCAACCCTCTGGGTAAGCCTGACAGGTCTAAAGGTTGAGTGCCGCACGCACTGTCTTTGAGCCGTTTTGAATCAAATGGGCACGCCCCAGACCTGGTATCAAAACCATGTCACCGTAGAGCAAGGCCGCGTGTTTTTTGGTATTGGCGAAGTCTGCATCAATGGCGTTGGGCTGCGCCTCACAGGCCAATACACTGCGTGCGAGCATCCAGCCACCCAGGACATCACCGGCTAGCATCAGAAGTGGTACCGAGCCAAAATAGGCACCCGCGAGTTCGCTTTTGTCCTGAGCCACTGCCCAGTCAACCACCTGGCGCAGTGAGCGTGCGCCTTCATTGAGTTGTTGCCCCAGGCGTTGTAAGTCAGCATCACCATGCCCCATCAAGGTGTGGCTGGTTTGGTTGATGTCGTCGATTAACAAGCCAATGGCGCGCCCTTCATCTCGCAAAATCTTGCGCCCCAGAAAGTCGTTGGCTTGGATGGCGGTGGTGCCTTCGTAGATGGTGGTGATGCGCGCGTCGCGCAGGTGCTGGGCAGCGCCTGTTTCTTCAACGTAGCCCATGCCACCATGAATTTGAATGCCCATGGACGCAATGTCAATCGATTGCTCTGTAGACCAGCCTTTAACCACAGGAATCATTAGGTCGACCCGTGCTTGCGAGTGCCCTGCTAGCACAGGGTCAGCGTGGTGGGTGGCGATGTCAAGTTGTGCGGCCGCCTCATACGCCAAAGCCCGCATGGCTTGTGTACGGCATTGCATGCTAGCCAACAAGCGCCGCACGTCTGGATGAAAAGCAATGGGGCTGGGGGTTTGTTCGGACTCAAGGAGGGTTTTGCCTTGAACGCGGTCATAGGCATACCAAATGGCTTGTTGAAGCGCGCGTTCAGCCACAGCCACGCCTTGTAAACCCACATTCAGACGGGCATGGTTCATCATGGTGAACATGTAGGACAATCCTTCGTTGGGTTGTCCCACCAAGTAGCCAATCGCACCTTCTTTCTCGCCATAGCTCATCACAGCAGTCGGGCTGCCATGAATCCCGAGCTTGTGTTCAAGCGAAAGGCATTTGACGTCGTTGCGCGCACCTAGGCTGCCATCAGCGTTGACAATGTGTTTGGGCACGATGAAGAGTGATATGCCTTTGACGCCCTTGGGTGCATCCGGTAAGCGTGCCAACACCAAATGGATAATGTTCTGGGTTAAATCGTGTTCGCCATAGGTGATGTAGATCTTTACCCCTGAGAGCCGGTAGTGCTCGCCGTCGGGTTGTGCTTTGGTGGTGACGGCAGCCAGATCAGAGCCGGCTTGTGGTTCAGTCAGGTTCATGGTGCCAGCCCACTCACCGGACACCAGCTTGGGTAGAAAAATGGCCTTTTGATGTTCGTTGCCGTGATGTTCGATGGCGTGAATGGCACCGGCAGTTAGCATTGGGCAAAGGGCAAAAGACATACTGGCGCTGTGCCACATTTCGTTGGTGGCCGTGGCTAGAAGCTCAGGAAGGCCTTGGCCTTCGAATTCGGGGCTGCCTGATAGGCTGTTCCAGCCAGCTTCAACATACTGTGTGTAAGCCGCTGTAAAGCCCGGTGACGTCGTTACACGGTGATCGTTGCTCAGTGCTGGCGGCTTGTTATCAGAGACTGTGTTCAAGGGCGAAATCACCCCGTTGGCAAACTTGCCTGCTTCGTCCAAGATGGCGTCAATCACGTCTTCTGAACACTCTTCGTAGCCTGGCAGTGCAGTGATGGTCGGTAAATCGACGACGTGCTTTATCAAAAAAGCCATGTCTTTGGTTGGTGCTTGGTAATCAACAGCCATGTGATCCTCACGAGCGTATTATTTTGGTGTGGCAGCGTTTTAATGCCAGTTGGGAGGGCGTTTGTCTATAAACGCCTGAACACCTTCAAGTGCCGATTCATCCATCATATTGCAGGCCATGGTTTGAGCCGCTAATTCATAGGCTTGCGAAATGTTGGCTTCGATTTGTTGGTAAAACAATTTTTTACCCATCTGCAAAGCAGGTGATGGTTTGGCTAGTATTTTTTGAGCCAGTGCGAGGGTGGCAACATCCAGTTGATCGCTCGGCACCACTTCATTGATTAGGCCCCAGTCTTGGGCTTGCTGCGCACTGATGAACTCGCCCGTCAGCAACATATACATGGCTTGTTTGCGCGAAATATTTCGGCTCAAGGCCACGGATGGGGTGGCACAAAAGAGTCCCAAGTTGACCCCTGACACCGCAAATCGTGCTTCATCAGCGGCTATCGCCAAATCGCACATGGCAACCAGTTGACAACCTGCGGCTGTCGCCACGCCTTGAACTTGTGCAATCACGGGTTGAGGCAAACGCTGCACCGCCAGCATAACCTCACTGCACTGTGCAAAGAGTTTTTGATAGTAGTTCAGGCTGGGCTGGGCACGCATCTCTTTGAGATCGTGTCCAGCGCAATACGCTTTGCCTTGCGCGGCCAAAATCACGACCCGGGTGTCACGGTCTTGGGCAATCTGTTCTAAGCGCTCTTTAAGCGCGGCCAGTAACGACTCAGATAAGGCGTTAAACGCCCCAGGCCGGTTTAAGGTCAGTTTGAGCAAACCGGCCTGGGGGACCGATTGGGTCAGTAGGTCTTCCATGATGTGATCTCGCCGGTTGCTGTGCTGGACGTGGAATCGTTGTGGCTTAAGTTGTACTCGCTTGTTTTCTGAGTTCAAACTTCTGAATCTTGCCAGTAGACGTTTTGGGGACGTCACCGAAAATCACGGTCCTTGGCACTTTGAAGTGGGCCATGTGCAATTTACAAAAGTCGATGATCTCTTCTGGCGTTACTTTAGCCCCTGGTTTGAGTTCCAGAAAGGCGCAAGGTGTTTCGCCCCACTTTGGGTCTGGTTTGGCAACAACAGCGGCCGCGAGAACGGCGGGATGGCGGTAGAGCACATCTTCGACTTCGATCGATGAGATGTTTTCACCGCCAGAAATGATGATGTCTTTGCTGCGGTCTTTGATTTTGACGTAACCGTCGGGGTACTGAACAGCCAGATCTCCCGAGTGAAACCAACCGCCCGCAAAAGCGGCTTCTGTGGCCTTAGGGTTCTTTAAATAGCCTTTCATGGTGATGTTGCCGCGGAACATGATCTCGCCCATGGTCTCACCGTCCCAAGGCACGGGCGCCATGGTTTCAGGGTCAAGTACTTGAACGTCAGCTTGCAAGTGGTAACGCACACCTTGACGTGAGTTCAAGCGAGCGCGTTCTGAAATGTCGAGCTTGTCCCAGTCCTCATGCTTGACGCAAACCGCGGCTGGGCCATAAACCTCAGTTAAGCCATAAACATGGGTTAATTCAAAACCCATGGTTTCCATGCCCTCAATCATGGCCGCTGGCGGCGCAGCACCTGCGACCATCCCTTTTACGCCTTGAGGCAGATTGGTTTTCATGGCATCAGGGGCATTGACCAATAAGCCGTGGACAATCGGCGCGGCACAATAATGTGTGACCCCATGTTCACGGATCAAGTCGAAAATGGTTTGGGCATCGATTTTGCGCAGGCAAACATTGACCCCCGCGCGCGCTGCGACTGCCCACGGAAAACACCAGCCGTTACAGTGAAACAGCGGTAACGTCCAGAGGTAGACGGGGTGCTTGGGCATATCCCACTCTAGGATGTTCGAGATCGCATTCATGGCGGCACCGCGGTGGCTGTAAACCACGCCCTTGGGGTCGCCCGTGGTGCCAGAGGTGTAGTTCAAGCAAATCGATTGCCATTCATCAGCAGGTAACACCACCTCAAAACTCGGGTCGCCACTGGCCACAAGTGCCTCATAGGTGCGTTGGGTGATGGTCTGGTCGGGCGCGACAAATGGCTCGTCTAGGGCCTCAAAAACTATCGGCTCGCGGCCATGATCGCGCTTTAAGATGGCCAGTGCCTCTTTCATGGCTGGGGCAAATTCGCTATCAAAAATCACGAGTTTTGCTTCACCATGATTGAGCATGAAAGCAATGCTGGCCGCATCAAGACGGGTGTTCAAGCAGTTCAGTATGGCGCCAGACATCGGCACACCGAAGTGAGCTTCGACCATGGGGGGTGTATTTGGCAGCATGACAGCCACCGTATCACCAGTTTTTATGCCCAGTGCTTGCAAACCGCTGGCGAGCTGGCGTGAGCGGGTCAGCGTATCCAACCAGTTTTGTTGCAGTGCGCCATGGATGATGGCTGTCTTTTTGGGAAACACCAGCGCACTGCGCTCTAGAAACGAAATCGGTGAAAACGCGACATGATTCGCTGGGGTCTTATCAAGCCCTTTGACGAAGCTGTGATCGGCAGGCAGGCCTGCGATGGTGTTAACCGACTGCATCGTGACATCTCCAAAAGTTGTTTCTATTCTTTTATGAGAATGTACACGGTAAGAGACCGTTTTTTAAGCCCGTTGAGGTGATTAGATCGACTTTTAGTGGGGCTTGCTTATGGACCGAGATAAAGCCACTAAGAAGAGTACCGGTTGGCAATGATCATCTGGCTCGGTACGGGATGACGATGGTAGTCAGGGTTATGGACCCGTTCTGGCAAAATAACCGTGGGGTGTTCGACCTCTTGGTAAGGGATCTGCTCAAGCAGATGGGCCATGCAATTTAAGCGGGCTCTTTTCTTGTCATTGCCTTCAACGATCCACCAAGGGGCTTCGGCGATGTTGCTGCGTTCAAGCATCGTTTCTTTGGCAACGGTGTAGTTCTCCCAGCGCCGACGAGACTCCAGATCCATGGGGCTTAACTTCCACTGTTTTAGCGGATCTTTGATGCGCATCGTGAAGCGAAGATGTTGCTCTTCGTCTGTAATAGAAAACCAATACTTAATCAAAATGATGCCTGAGCGGACCAGCATTTTTTCAAACTCAGGGACTGTTCGAAAAAAATCTTCGTAGTCATCGTCGCTACAAAAACCCATGACGCGTTCGACGCCCGCTCGGTTGTACCAGCTGCGGTCAAACAAAACCATTTCCCCACCAGCCGGTAGGTGGCTGACGTAGCGCTGAAAATACCACTGTGTTTTTTCTCGTTCGCTTGGTGCGGGTAGCGCCGCCACACGGCAAACGCGTGGATTCAGGCGCTGGGTGATACGTTTGATGGCTCCGCCTTTGCCTGCCGCATCACGACCTTCAAACAAGACCACCACTTTAAGCTTTTTGTGAATAACCCAATCTTGAAGCTTGACAAGCTCGCCTTGCAGGCGAAACAGCTCCTTGAAGTACAAACGGCGATCAATGCCATATTCGTTTTCTGCGCCTTGCGCAGGCACGGCCAAGAGTAATTCATCAAGCCGATCGTCGTCGTGCTCCATTTCGAGCTCTTCGTCATAGCTGTCTATCAAATCAGCATGGGCTTTTTTCTGAAAATCTGACGGATTTGAAGTGTTCGGCATGGTGCGGGACAGTTGAGCTAGTAAAAAATGGACATACCGAAGTATTTTATGTCTTAGCCGTGACAGTCTAATGACAGTCCATTCACAGATTTTGTGCCATGTTACGTTATCGCCTTATTTGAAACGATATGATGCGTTGCAGTGTTGTGCCAACAAGGGAAGTGAAATGCAATCTAATAAGAATCCTGACGTGATGCGTTACGTGCTTTCTATCGCCGTGGTCGCCGCACTTGCCTTTCTGTCGGGCTGGGTGTTGTTGCCATTTATGGCCGCAGGCGTATGGTCGGTGTTGATTGTCGTGGCGACATGGCCCTTACTTATTGGTCTGCAAAAAGCCTTTGGTGGGCGTCGCGCTTTGGCCGCGTTGGTGATGACACTAGGCATCCTGTTCTTGTTGATTCTGCCATTGTTTCTTCTGATTTCGACCACAGTCCAGCACAGTGATACTTTGGTGCATATGGTGAAAGGGCTGGCTGGCGGGTCTCTGCCGTTGGCGCCAGCCTGGCTCAATGATGTCCCGCTGGTCGGTACACCCTTGACCCAATTTTGGAACGGTATCGCGGCCAGTGGTACGGCGGACTTGCTAAAGCAGTACGCCTTGCCGTATTTAAGCCAAGCCGGGCAGTGGTTGTTTGGCTCATTGTCAGGCGTGGGTGGTCTGATCTTACAGTTCGTGTTGATGACTTTGATATCAGCGGTGATTTATCTGCAAGGTGAAAAAGCGGCAGTCTTTGCGCGCCAGTTTGGACGGCGCTTGGGTGGCGAACGCGGTGAGTCGGCGATTTTGTTGACGGCGCAAGCGATTCGAAGCGTCGCTTTGGGTGTTGGCGTGACCGCGCTCTTGCAGACGCTCTTAGGCACCATCGGACTCGCGCTCGCTGGGATCCCTTACGCCGTATTGTTGGGCGGCGTGATGCTGTTGCTGTGCATTGCTCAAGTCGGGCCGTCGCCCGTTCTTGTGCCCGCTGTCATTTGGATGTTTTGGCAGGGGGAATCCACTGGATGGGCCATTTTCTTGGCCGTTTGGAGCCTGATCGTGATTACCATGGATAACTTTATAAGGCCTTGGTTGATCCGTCGTGGCGCTGACCTGCCGTTGATGCTGATACTCATTGGCGTGATTGGCGGGTTACTGACGTTCGGACTTATTGGCATTTTTATCGGGCCGGTGGTTCTGGCCGTGACCTACACCTTGCTGATCGCTTGGCTCAATGAATCCATTGAGACGCAGGCGCCTGTGTCAGATCAAGAACAAGGTCGCTAAACCCAAAAAGATAAAAAACCCGAGTGAGTCGGTGGCAAACGTCAATAAAACCGACGAGCCGAGCGCAGGGTCCTTGCCGAGCCTTGAGCGCACCAAGGGTACGAGCACACCCACCATGGCGCCGACCAGCATATTGCAAATCATCGCCACGACCATGACCAAGGCGATGGGGATAGAGTCAGAAATCCACCACGCGAAGCCGCCAGCAACGGCGCTACCCAAAAGGGATACCGAAAGTGTCACCAACAGTTCGCGTTTGATCAGTTGCCAGGCGTTCTGTGTGGTCACTCGACCGACAGCCAAGGCGCGAATAATCATCGTCATGGTCTGATTACCAGAGTTGCCGCCGAGTCCTGCCACAATCGACATCAAGAATGCCAACACCACGATGTGGCTAACCGTGGCCTCAAACCGTGACGCCACGAAGGCGGCGATGCCAGCCGTGCAAAGGTTTAGCATCAGCCAAGGGGCTCGGTTTCGGATGGCCATAGTGACTGGACCAAAGATATCTTCTTCTTGCATACCGGCTCGGGACAGTGCCTGCTCGTCTGAGTCCTCTCTGATCACATCAACGACATCAGCGATTGTGACGCGACCGATTAATCGCCCACGGTCATCAATCACTGGCGATGAAACCAAGTCGTACCGTTCGAAGGCGCTGGCGGCTTCAGCATCTTGATCAAGGGGGTTCAGCGTCAGGTAGTCGGTGCTCATGACATCGTGCACGACGACTTCGGGATCGTTGACTAGCAACGCTGATAGCGACAAAACGCCCAACAATCGGTCAGCACGGTCAACCACAAATATTTGGTCAGTGTGGTCTGGCAGTTCAGGCTGCCGTCTTAAGTAGCGCAGCACCACTTCGAGGGTGACGTCATCGCGGACCCGAACCATTTCAAAATCCATGATGCCACCAACACTGCCTTCGGGGTAGCCCATGGCCTCGATCAGTTGGGCGCGCTCTTTGACCGTCAGGCCTTTTTGGACCTCGGCGACCACATCTGGGGGCAAGTTTGCCACCAAATCGG